>Ga0255457_1063_pt1 | contig 17144 bp, 8 predicted proteins | sample ANMaggQBNCT02L10_FD_182650 | JGI IMG/M metagenome (GOLD analysis project Ga0255457, IMG submission 182650) | Sediment cell enrichment communities from methane seep in Santa Monica Basin, California, United Staets - ANME aggregate JGI... | ecosystem: Environmental > Aquatic > Marine > Cold seeps >...
ACTGGAAATCAGGACCCTGGAGCGTTTTCCTGCTGATCGTCGGCAGACACTCCGCAATCTGGGCAATTTGCACTTTGTTGAGCAGAGCTGGGAGGATGCACTGGCAGATTATGATGGTGCGATTGAGGCAGGTAGTGCGGTTCTGGCAGAGGCGCACACCGAAGTCGGCCGCAAGGCAGAGGTGGGTGAGACATCCAGGCTGTATGCGTATTCAGCATACTGCTTGCTAAAACTGGAACAGATCGACAAAGCGGTCCTTCGGCTGGAAGAGGGCAAGACGCGTCTCTTAACAGAGGCACTGGCTCTGGCTGATGCCGACCTGGATATGCTCTCTGTAAAGCAGAGGCAGGAGATGTCAGAGGCGCGTGAGGCAGTGCGTTTGCTGGAAGCTGAGATGCGTCTTCCTTCTGACGCTCCAGGTCGTCGCACCGACGTCGAACTTGGTGAACTGCTCCGCGAGAAGCGTACCTCCCTGAAAGCGCTTGTTGGTACTCTGCGCTCAGAGCATCCTGATTTTATGCCCGCAGGACTTGACCTGCCCGGAATCCTGAGCCTGATACCAGAAGATGGAGCGCTGGTAGCGCCGCTTGTCACCTCAGAGGGTAGCGCGGTCATTGTGATACCTCATGGGGCAGGTTCGGTTGAATCTGATCACGTGGTCATGCTGGATTCGCTATATTTGTTTAGCTGGGACAATGTCCCTGGAAACGATAGCGAAAGACTCCTAAAGTTCCTCAGGCATGATTTCGATATTGGCTGGGCTGAAAATGCAGAAATACACAAATCCGATGATGACAAAACCATTCACATCTCTAAGGATGGAAATTCAGCCGAAATAACGATCGATGAGAAGAGGGGAAAAGCAACCCTAAAAATCAGTGATGGCAGAACCTACGACCTAAAGGTTAAAGAGGAGAATGGCGAGCTAAACATATACGATTCGCTCACTGAGGACGACCTGCTCAAGCTGCTGCAAGGATCGGCGGACGAAACCGGACTGGGCGGCTGGATGGGTGCGTATTTTGCCTTCCTCAGTGATGGGGGAGAGGCGGCTATGGAGCAATGGCTGGATGTGATCGAAACGACCACAGGCAAGCTCTGGACCATGCTGATGGGTCCGGTTCACAAGAAATTGCAGGATCTGAAGCTAACTGAAGCAGCGCCGGTTATCCTGATGCCGCAGGGATATCTGGGGCTCTTGCCTCTGCACGCAGCATGGCGTGACATGGACGATGAAAGACGTGCCTTTATCGACGACTACACAGTGACTTATGCCCCGAGCGCCTACTCTCTCAGCATAAGCAAAGGGCGCATGCAGGATGCGTCTCGACAAAAGCCCTCGCTGCTGGCGGTGATCAACCCGACAGAGGATCTGCCCTATACCCCGGTGGAGGGCATGGCTGTGAAGGCTATGTTTGACCCTGAAGACCGGGAGACACTGTCAGGAAATGTTGCCACAAAGGAGACGGTTGTAGAAAAGGCACCGGGATGGACATATCTGCATTTCTCATGTCACGGCTTTTACGACTGGCAGGATGTGATGAAATCCGGGTTGAAGTTGGCGAACAAGTATTTGTTTAGCTGGGAAGAAATTCCAGGAAACGACAACGAGAGACTCATTGCATTTCTAAAAGATGAATATAAGATTGAATGGGCAAAAACAGAAAATATTAATAAAATCGATGACGATAAAACCATAATAGTATCTAACAAAGAAAAATCACTTTTGTTAAAGCTTAACGATGAGAAAACCAATGTTAACATAGAAATCGATGACGTTATGGTCAACGAATTCACTGTGAAGATAGAAAATGGTAAGCTAAACATATACGCGAGCCATAACATCCTGACCCTGTCTGAAATCATTTCAGGTCTGAACTTCGACACAGCGCGGCTTGTGACTCTTTCAGCATGCGAGACCGGTATGACTGATATCCAGCAATCACCAGATGAATTCATAGGCCTTCCAACCGGTTTTCTTCAGGCAGGCGCTACTGGCGTGGTAAGCACCCTGTGGGCCGTCAGCGATGCAGCCACCAGCTTGCTAATAAAGCACTTTTATCGGGAACATCTGAAGAAAGAAGGCCTGCCGCCTGATCAGGCATTACGCTCAGCTCAATTGTGGTTGCGCGACGCAACGCGACAGGAATTGGGTGAGACATATAAGTCCATTACCAGAATGAGCCAGAATGAGGCATACCGTGAGCTTGTTATGGACGGAGGTCTCGGCGATAAGCCATATACCAATCCATATTTTTGGGCAGCCTTCACCTTCACAGGCATATAAAGAGAGGAAAAGAACATGTCAAGCACAATGACCCCTGACAACATACAAGCAGCACTTGACAGTCTTAAGAGTGAACTGCCCTCACTGACAGGCAAAGAGGCATGGGAGACAATCAAGGATGACTTCCACACACTGAAGTGTAGGATGCAAGAGAGTGACGATTCTGAAGAACGCGACAGACTTGCCTCGGAGTTGATCGACCTTCTGATCCCCTATGAACGTGCACGAGACGCTCTGAAGGAAGAAACCCGCCTCCAGCATATCCGGGCTGTGCTTCGAGAAACGATAGAGACTGACCTGCCGACATTTGCTGCAAAGATGGAGATGGACAGCAAGATTGTCGAGCCCTCGGCTGCCATTGTCCTGAAATCCATAGTAGTGGGTCTGGAAGAGTCAAGGATACGTCTCATCAAGATCAAAGAAGGCGGTATAGAACAGGGCAAAAGCGTCAAGATCCGCAACTTTCATCTCGACCTGCTTTCGATGACTGAATTGATCGCCGGCGCCAGCTCCATAATAACTGTTGCAGACCCTGTAGTTGCTGGAGTGCTGCTTACAATTGGCATCTTAACCAAAGTACCCAGAGCGATAACAAGCCAGCTCTCTGAACAGGAGACGAGCGTATTCTGGGGTCTTGTTCTGGCACGGGACGCAGATAACGCAGCCGAAGAAAGCCTTATTGCAGAATATACAAACAATGAACGGAAGAAAACAGGACGTCTGCCGTTCACCAACGAGGGGGTGAGAGATGCCCTGCACAGGTTGGAGAAGCTCAAGAGTGTTGAACTGGTGGAAGGAAAACAGGACACCTGGCGGATCGTGGAAAAATACGAGATCAGATAATTGTCAGATCCACTACAGACTGTGTGATGAAATTATATCTGCCGCATCAGGCGCTATTTAAGTGGAAAATCTGACAGCCGGCTGTCGTCCAATCCTTTAGCCCTGGATAAGACACGGCTTGCCGACAACTGCTGGGGCGCATGCAGTCCTTCCGGGAACCGGAGATGCAATCGATGCTAAAGCAGGCGCGTGGATGAGATGGTGGTAGGTGGCTCTGCACACTTTTAACCAGTCAGACGCCGCCCGCGGGGGACCATTGATACGCATACTGAAAGGTCATACCAACGGTTAGGGCGGTAGCTGTTATGCCAGATGGAAAACACGCAATCTCAGCATCAGGCGACAAGACCCTCCGTGTGTGGGATATCGAGAGCGGAGAAGAAATACAGACTCTTGAAAGTCACACCGGCTGGGTCAATGCAGTTGCAGTTACGCCAGATGGAAAACACGCAATCTCAGGATCATACGACAACACCCTCCGTATGTGGGATATTGAGAGCGGAGAAGAAATAAAGACACTGAAAGGTCACACCGACTCGGTCAAAGCTGTTGCAGTTACGCCAGATGGAAAACACGCAATCTCAGGATCATACGACGACACCCTCAGGGTGTGGGATATTGAGAGCGGAGAAGAAATAAAGACACCGAAAGGTCACACTGACTCGGTCAAAGCAGTTGCAGTTACTCCAGATGGAAAACACACAATCTCAGGATCATACGACAAGACCCTCCGTGTGTGGGATATTGAGAGCGGAGAAGAAATAAAGACACTGAAAGGTCACACCGACTCGGTCAGAGCAGTTGCAGTTACGCCAGATGGAAAACACGCAATCTCAGGATCATGGGACTACACCCTCCGTGTGTGGGATATTGAGAGCGGAGAAGAAATACAGACACTGAAAGGTCATACCGACTCGGTCAGAGCAGTTGCTGTTACGCCAGATGGAAAACACGCAATCTCAGCATCAAGCGACAACACCCTCAGGGTGTGGGATATCGAGAGTGGAAAAGAAAAACAGACACTCGGAGGTCGCACCAGCTCGGTCGATGCAGTTGCAGTTACGCCAGATGGAAAACACGCAATCTCAGCATCAAGCGACAACACCCTCAGGGTGTGGGATATCGAGAGCGGAGAAGAAATACAGACACTCGAAGGTCACACCAGCTCGGTCGATGCAGTTGCAGTTACGCCAGATGGGAAACACGCAATTTCAGCATCAGGCGACAACACCCTCAGGGTGTGGGATATCGAGAGTGGGCAGACCATCGCTTCGTTCAGCGGGGACGCCCATCTTATCGCCTGCGATATATCACCCGACGGCAAAATCATCGTCGCGGGCGATGCATCAGGCATGATGCATTTCCTGCGGCTGCAGGGGGCAGAATAAGACCAATGCATCATCCGCCAAGACCCACACGAATAAAGACCGCCCGCATCTTCGTCTCGTCAACATTTCGCGATATGCATGCGGAGCGGGACTACCTTAATCGATTTGTGTTTCCAGAACTGCGCAGCCGCTGCATCAAGCACGGTATTGAATTTGTTGGCGTCGATCTGCGCTGGGGCGTGACTGAAGAAGAAGTTGAGCAGCATGGGGCCCTTGAGTCTTGTCTGAACGAAATTAAAAAGTGTAACTTCTTCATCTCATTGCTCGGGGATCGATATGGTTGGATACCCCCGCCAGATGAAATTCCGCAGGAGTTCTATCAGACAGCCCACCAAAAAGTAGATTTGACAAACGAAGATGCGATCTGGCTGGATGAATGGTACAGACTGGATGAAACGGTTGAACCAGCCGTTTACCGCCTGCGTGACAACAAAGTACCGATTGATATTGCTGAAAAACTCATTGGCTTTTGGGAAAAGGTGAAATTGCCACATGCAAGCGACTCAATTACAGCACTTGAGATTATCCATGGTGCCTTAGAATCATCTGATCCTGAAACCAGTACATTCTTCTATTTTCGCAAGCCAGGCGTCCACATGCACCCCCACTATCCAAAGTCATTAGTTCCAATTTTTGCAGAGCAAGACCCACATCGCAAGAATAAGTTGACCCAATTAAAACAGCTTATCCGAAACCGGGCAGATGGAAAGACTATCATTCGAGAATACAACGCCGAATACAGTGGACTGCGAATTGATCCCACATTTCTTCATTCTGACCTTGGAAGCAATGAATTGGAAACTCTAAAAAAAGGAGTGATTCAACCTCAAGATTGGCCCGCACTCAGCCATGAAGTTCAAAAAGCGATTGAAACTCATGGAATTGTAGCCTTATCTGATATGGATGAACTGGGTAAACAGATCACAGAAGATCTTTGGGCTGACATAGAGACTAAACTTGAACAATCTGTTGAACCCTCTGGCGTTTCCAACCAGAAACAAACCTACAACGAACGATTCTTGAAAGAACGAACCCGCCTGTTTCTGGGTCGGCAAGATCTTCTGGAGTCTATGCTTGGTTATGTAGTGGATAAAGACGACAGACAGCCATTGGTGATCACAGGTAAATCCGGATGTGGCAAATCTGCATTGATGGCCGAGTATGCAAAGAGATGTCGTGAAAAGTTCCCCAATGCTCTGGTCATACCCCACTTCATCGGAGCCGCACCTGGCTCTACCGACCTTTCAACATCTATTCGCTCTGTCTGTGAAATCCTTCGTCACGAATGCAATATTGATGATGAGTTTTCCACCGACCCGGATAAACTGCATTTTCAGATGCGGTTGTTCTTGAAGAAGGCTGGAGCTATACGTCCAATAATCTTACTTATCGATGCTGTCAATCAGATTGAACCTGCCAACCGCAGCCATGACCTCAGATGGTTTCCGTTTAATCTGCCATCAGGTGTTAAGGTGATTGTCAGCACACTTTCTGGCGATTGTTTGGATCATCTGCAAGAGCGCATTTCTGATAATCACATTATGGATGTACCAGTATTACCGGAGACGGAAAGAAGAAACTTGATCCAGAAGCAACTTGCTAATCGTGGTAAGAAGCTTACCGAAGGACAAAATTCCCGTCTTCTTGATACAACAGCGCGTCCTGATGCAGGTCTTCCGCTATATCTATTAGTGGCGCTGGAGGAATTATGCCTTTTTGGAGACTATGATGCCCTTAACCATCGGATAGACAGATTACCATCGACTTTGTCTGAGCTTTTTGACCAGGTATTACAACGCCTGGAAGATGACCATACTCAAGATATTACAGAATTTATTCTACGTTTGCTCGCAGTCTCTCGATCAGGTCTTATGGAATCCGAAATCCTCGATATACTTGCTAAAAACGGAAAAGACATTCCCAATCTTAAATGGACTCAATTCTATCGTTCCCTGGAGTTCTACCTCCGCCCAATGGACGAAACAACTGGCATGGGTTTGATAGACTTCTATCACGACACATTGCGTTTTGCGGTTTATCGCCGATATCTGGATATGATATCTCCTGAGGCTTCTGCTACCAGTATTTTTCGTATTTCCCACGACCAACTTGCAGACTATTTCATGGTTCTTGCATCAGACAAAGACGAATCTTCTAAATGGAGCACCAACCATTCCAGGAGCTTAAATGAGCTTCCTTATCACTTGCTTCAATCTGGCCGTAAAGATGAACTGCGCAATATCTTATTCGATTTTAACTGGTTGCAGACAAAGCTGGAAGCCATTGACGTCAACTCGCTTATCAGGGATTATGACTATCTGCCAGATGACCATAATGCAAGCCTTTTACAGAATGCGATTCGGATGTCAGCACATCTTCTGGCTCGAGATAAGATGCACCTTCGAAGCCAACTGTATGGCCGGTTGATTTCACAGGAAGCACCTGATATCCAGAATATTCTGGATCAGATCAGACAATGCGATACAGGCTGCTGGCTGCGTCCTTTAACTGCCAGCCTGGTGCCTCCTGGTGGTCCATTGATACGAACATTGCAAGGCCATACTGATTCGATTAACGCAGTTACGGTGATGGCTGATGGTAGTCGTGTGATTTCTGCATCATCTGACAAAACACTCAAAGTATGGGACCTCGAAACAGGACAAGAACTACAAACACTGAAAGGCCATACCAACTTGGTCAGGGCAGTTGTGGTGATGCCTGATAGAAGTCGTGCGATTTCTGCATCACATGACAAAACTCTCAAAGTATGGGACATGGAAACAGGAGAAGAATTGCAAACACTGAAAGGCCATACTGACTCGGTGTACGCAGTTGCTGTGATGCCTGATGGAAGTCGTGCGATTTCAGCATCACATGACAAAACACTCAAAGTGTGGGACATGGAATCAGGAGAAGAACTGCAAACACTGAAAGGCCATACCAACTCGGTATACGCAGTTGCCGTGACTCCTGATGGCTGTTGTGTGATTTCAACATCAGCCGACAAAACAGTCAAAGTGTGGGACGTGGAAACAGGAGAAGAACTGCAAACACTGAAAGGCCATAACGGCAGCGTCAGGGCAATTGCTGTGACGCCCGATGGATGCAATGTGATTTCTGCATCAGAAGACGAAACAGTCAAAGTGTGGGACATAGAAACAGGAGAAGAACTGCAAACACTGCGAGGCCATACCCAGTGGATCTGGGGAGTTGCTGTGACCCCTGATGGGAGTCGTGTAATTTCAGCATCAGTCGATCAAATGCTTAAAGTATGGGATATGAAAACAGGGGAGCAGCTGCAAACACTAAAAGGCCATAAAGACTTGGTCAGGGCAGTTGTTGTGATGCCTGATGGACGTCACGCGATTACCGCATCACATGACAAAACGCTCAAAATATGGGATATAAAAACAGGAGAACAAATCAAAACACTAAAAGGCCATACCCACTGGGTATATGCAGTTGCTCTGACGCCCGATGGAAGTCGTGCGATTTCCGCATCACATGACAAAACACTCAAAATATGGGACATAAAAACGGGAGAACAAATCAAAACACTAAAAGGCCATACTGAGCGGGTCTTGGCAGTTGCTGTGATGCCCGATGGACGTCATGCGATTTCTGCATCAGAAGACGAAACAGTCAAAGTATGGGATATAGAAACAGGGAAACAAATCAAAACACTGCAGGGTCATACCAAAACAGTATATGCAGTGGCTGTGACGCCTGATGGACGTCATGCGATTTCTGCATCACGTGATCAAACGCTCAAATTATGGGACATAGAAACTGGGAAACAAATCAAAACACTGCAAGGTCATACCGACTCGGTCAGGGCAGTTGTGGTGATGCCGGACGGGCGTCGTATGATTTCTGTATCATCCGATAAAACACTCAAAATATGGGACATGGAACGCATGGAGGAATTCGTCAGTTTCAGCGGGGAAGGTTCTCTTCTTAGCTGTGCAGTTTTGCCGGATGGCAAGACCATTGTTGCGGCTGGCACCTCTGGCCGGCTGCATTTTCTGCGGCTAGAAGGAGTGGAGTAAGATATGCATATCAAGGTAAAACCTATACAAAAAACCTTAAAGACCGTCCGCATCTTTGTTTCGTCAATATTTCGCGACATGCATGCAGAGCGGGATTACTTGATAAAAGTGGTCTTTCCTGAACTGCGGGAGCGTTGTGCGAAGCGCAAGCTGCATCATATAGATGTGGACCTGCGCTGGGACGCTTTCGATTGCTGATTGCGGAAGGCAAATATCGGAACAGGAGATCATCATGATCAAGGAGAACGTAACGCCGAATCCCCAACCCACCGATAGCTCTGCATCGTCCGCCACCAAAGACCGCGTCATCCGCGTATTCATTTCTTCAACGTTCCGCGACATGGTTGATGACCGAAACGAACTCATGTCCCACGTCTGGCCAGCCCTGCGTAAGATCTGCCGAGAGCGCGGGGTGGAGTTTGTGGAAGTTGATCTGCGCTGGGGTGTCACCGAAGAACAGTCGCAACGTAAGGAAACATTGCGCCACTGCCTGGCAGAGATCAAACGCTGCCGCCCTTTCTTCATCGGTCTTCTGGGAGAACGCTATGGCTGGGTGCCCGGTCCAGAGGCGTATTCGCCTGCCCTGCTGGATGAGGAAGACTGGCTCACAAGCGAAGTGGCCAAACGCAGTGTCACCGAGCTGGAAATCCTCCACGGCGTGCTGAACGACCCCGACATGGCTGAACGCTCATTCTTCTACTTCCGCGACCCGAAATACGCGCAGGCTCAAGACGGCGATCACCAGGCAGAGAGCGATGATGAAGCAGGTCGCCAGACAGCGCTTAAGCAACAGGTGAAGTCTGTTTGCCAGGCCAAACACATTCCCCTGCGTGAAGACTATGCCGACCCTCGCACTCTCGCCGAGCTCGTCCTGGCCGATCTCACAGCCGCCATTGACAATGAGTTCCCGCCTGACCAAGTGCCCGATGTCTGGGCACGCGAAGACCGCGACCACGAGGCCTACGCTAAAAGCCGCTGTACCGAGTTCTACGTGGGGCGCGATGCTTATTTCGATCACCTTAACGCCTTTGTCCGAGATGGCGCCGAAGGATGCGGTATGACCGTGCTGGGCGAGTCAGGCGGAGGGAAATCCGCACTTCTTGCCAACTGGGTCGCACGCTGGCGGCAGGCGAACCCGGACGATTTCATATTCCAGCATTATATTGGCAGTTCACCCATGAGCGCGGGGCACCTGGCCCTGATGCGCCGGCTGATGGTGGCCATTATCCGCTGGAGCGGTGACGAAGGTGCGCCTGGCAGCCATGAGGAAGAGAGGATTCCTGCAGATGCGGAAGAGATCGTAAAGGTCTTCCCCGACTACATCAACCGCCTGGCTGTACAGGCGAAACAGAAAGGTGTCAGTGCCGTGCTCATGTTCGACGCCCTCAACCAACTTGAAGACCGGGAACGCGGCCGGTTGCTGGCCTGGCTTCCGTACCGGCTGCCTGGCGATCTGCGCTTGGTCGTCTCCACCCTGCCCGGCGATACGCTAAATGCCCTCCAGTCTCGCGATTGGCCCTATCTCACTGTTGAGCCGCTCAGGGCAGAGGAGCGCATTCAGTTGATCGCCCGATACCTGGCACACTTCAGCCAAGGTCTTTCCGACGCCCGCGCCAAAAAGATCGCCGGCGTGGAGGCAGCATCCAATCCGCTGTACCTTAAAACACTGCTTGACGACCTGCGTGCCACCGGCGCGCACGACCGGCTCGACAATCAGATTGCGGATTATCTGGAGGCGGCCAACATCCCCGCACTGTTGGGCAAGATCCTGGCCCGCTATGAACGTGACTACGAGCGTGACCGGCCGGGGTTGGTGAGCGAGGCCCTATCACTGCTCTGGGCCGCCCGGCGCGGCCTGACCGAACCCGAATTGTTGGAGGTGTTGAAGCCAGCAGGACAGGAACGCCTGCCTGCCGTGTTCTGGTCGGCGGTGCGCTGCGCACTGGAGGACAGTCTGGTGGACCGCGACGGCGTGCTGGCATTTGCTCATGAACACCTGCGTGTGGCAGTCGAACGGCAGTATGCATCCGATGCCGGCACAGCCCGTGCGTTGCGCCTCCGTCTGGCCGACTACTTTACTGGCCGGCCGGTTGATGAGCGCCAGGCCGATGAACTACCCTGGCTGCTCCGCCAGGTCGAAGCTCAAGACCGCCTTCGCGCCTGCCTGCTGGATATTGACAGATTTCTCCTTGTCCAGGAACGCGATGAGGACGAACTGCGGGGTTATTGGGTCTGGCTCCGAGAAGAGCGGACGATGGGAAAAGCCTACCAGGAGAGTTTTGAACCGTGGTCTAAACAACAGGGTCTTGAAGATCGTAACATTGCGATTGCTGCCAATGCATTGGCTTTTTACCTCCATAACGCATCACTCCACGCTGAAGCTGAACCGCTCATGCGACGTGCGCTCACGATCGATGAGCAGAGTTACGGCAAGGACCACCCTGACGTCGCCAGAGACCTCAACAACCTGGCTCAGTTGCTTCAGGCCACCAACCGGCTCGATGAGGCTGAACCGCTAATCCGCCGCGCGCTCAGGATCGATGAGCAGAGCTTCGGCAAGGACCACCCAAGAGTCGCCATCAGACTCAACAACCTGGCTCAGTTGCTTCAGGCCACCAACCGGCTCGATGAGGCTGAACCGCTAATCCGCCGCGCGCTCACGATCGATGAGCAGAGTTACGGCAAGGACCACCCTGACGTCGCCAGAGACCTCAACAACCTGGCTGGGTTGCTTCAGGACACCAACCGGCTCGATGAGGCTGAACCGCTTAGCCGGCGCCATGTAGAGATCTTTCTCCAATTCACCCGCAAGACGGGTCATCCACATCCGCATCTGCAAAACGCAGTCAACAACTACACCTACTTGCTGCAAGCAATGAGCTGCAACGCGGAGGATATCCGAAGCACCTTAGAGGAATTAGGCCAGCGTTTTGGTGTGGATCTGACGGGAGCGGGGTAAACAGGCAGGGAACTGTCATCTAAACTGCGTGCGGTGATCGAGCAACTGATGCGCGACCAGTCGAAAGCCCCGGAGATCGGAGAGAAGCTCCAGCGTGAAGATCCAGAATTATTTATGGAACTTATGCAATGGATTCAGAGCCAGCAGCAGAAGTAGCGCCTCTCGCTACACTCTTTAAACCTCATTTTGAGTTAGAGTAGCAATCCATTACGGGAGAGCACACTGAGATGGTCTGTGTGGGTAGGGGGATAGCAAATGGCCATTGCTCAATTTACAAAACTATTTAATCTGTAAATGTATCATTTCACCTTATTGTACAAGCACAATTACATCACTGATACTTTTGAGAACATAGTTCGGTCGCCATGTCCGGTCCTCAAAGAAATTCCTGTCACCGTATGCGGCATGTGCTGTTATCATACCAATCTTCTGTGCAGGTTCAATGTCCCTGCGCAGACTGTCTCCTACAAAAATTGTCTGTTTGGACAGTAGTTCAAGGGTATTGAGTGCATGATAAAATATTTCCGGGGCTGGTTTTTTTGCTCCTGCGATATTCAGTGGTCACCAGTGCATCAAACGAATCTAACAGGTGAAGTCTCTGGAGTCTTTGCGTGGCGTTTTTGGTATGTGCATCAGTCACGATCGCAAGGGCAAGTCCCATATCCTGCAGAGTGGATAGTGTTTCTTCCACACCTGGGTATGCCTGGATACTTTGAAGTTTTATATCCTCGTATGTGGTGCAGCAGTTGCAAAATAGTTCCTTTGAGTATATCTCGTTGTCTTTCAGGTAGTCCCCGATGTTCCTCCAGTCTTCAAAATCATGAACACCACTGAGAAAATATCCGAATATATCTTCAGGGTCTCCAGCACCGAGAGAGTCCACTATTGCATTACATGCTGATAGCTTCGCTTCGATAAAATCGAACAGAGTGTTGTCCATATCAAAGATAACACCTTTTATTTCTCTATTTCCAGTGCCATGAGTTCCTGGCATAATGAGTGGTCCTCTTTAAATCTGTCATATAACGTCGCATCCTGAAATACAAGTTTGAGTGAGTTATCATTCCATGTCTTGTGACTGTATTCCCCATAGATGATGACCGAATTGCATTTGATGAGGCCGCATACTTTTGCCAAATAGAATATCAGGTCGCGCAGCTGAGGTGGTACATCGGTTCACATCTAGGGATGAGGGATAGGTTAGGTGGAACATTCTGGCCCTTTTCCCATGCAAAGTTCTGCCATATTTGTGTCTGCAGTGAGTATGAGGGGAAATATATATTGATTGCTGTCACTGGAAGTCCCTTATGGCTCTGACGATGATGATGTCGTTTCTCTCGCTATGGATTGTGGACGGTTCCCCGGCCTTTGTTTCGATCACATTGTCGCGTATGCGTTTGTATTCCCTCATTGCGATGTATGCAGCTTTTCTTGATTTTTTGGGTTTTCGGTTCTTTAGTTCATCCAGCAGTTCACCGTGATAAAGTGCATCTTCTTTCATCTCGTAGATAAGATGTGGGAAGTACTTGTGGTTGATAGATGATTCTATTTCGTCATATACAGTATCCACTACCAGATAATGCGGATTCGGGATGTTCAGTTTGGAGAAGGCGGCCTGGTAGAAAAGGTTGGTATCGGGAGCAAAGTAGATGGTACGGTCTAACTTGTTAAGTGCACTGAGTTTTTCCTGGAATTCAACCATGTTGTCATACTGAATTATACCGCTCAGGAGCATACAGTACTTGATGTCATCGAATGAGGGAAGCTCGTCTGTATGGGTACTGTATTCATATAATTCCTTCATTACCTCTACATCGGATTGCACATTGATGTGGTAGTCATTCCCTGATGGTCTGGCTTTTACCATCTTAAGGTCGTACAGCGGATAGTCGATAACGATGGTATCTTTGGCTATGAGGTTTAGCAGTATCTGCAATTCATTGCTATGGATGATGATCTCATTATTTTGTTGCATTCATAGCCCTCACTGCCTGTTCTTTAAAATCGTTTATGTGTTGTGTCTGGAAAGGTATCATCATGAAAGGTGCTGCTGTAATGTCCTTGACGGATAGATAGAATACATGGTCCACATCCGAGAGAGTGATGGGCAGCAGTGCACCTGTTACGAGGGTCTTTTTCCCAGGTGTGATGTCCAGTGCCACTGTGTCGCCTGCTTTCTTTCGCTCTTTGATGAGACTGGAAACGCATTGCACGGCTTTGATAAAGTCATCATTTGATTCTACCTCGCATTCGACTTCTGAGATGATCTGGTGGTGGATAGCTGGAGATATCCCAAAGTGGCTTGAGGTGAGGGTGAGACCTTGTTTTGTAAGCTCCAGGTTTTTGGTATGTTCAGGTACTTGATGAAGTCTAAGAGGAATTTTGCTCTGGATTTGATGCCTAAATGCCTTCTTTGTCTTCGGAAACTGGCCTCAAAACTGAACTAGCTGTCTATTCAGGCATAAGTTTGAAATATAAAAGAGATAGTAAAATCCTGAGTAGAATTCAGCAAATTCAAGGTGCTGAAGGACAGATGCCCTAACATATTGTGAATTATTGAAACATTCTTTCTAAAGATGTATTGAAATTGGCTAAATCTAGGTTAGGCAGAAAAAATAATAAGCTTTTTAACTTATTGTGAACTGTATATACTTTATATCATCATTGTAAAAATAAATCGTGGAAGAGGAATCAATATTGGCCACCGAAAAAATTACACTCTCCCAACTCGAAAACTTCCTGTTTAAGTCCGCCGATATTCTGCGTGGCAAGATGGATGCCTCCGAATTCAAAGAATTTATCTTCGGGATGCTCTTTTTAAAACGTCTTTCAGACGAATTCGACCGCAAGCGCAAGCAACTGCGCAAGAAGGATTTCGCGCATCTGAAGGGTCAGCCGGATCTCATCAAGGAACTGCTGGAAGACAAAACATCCTATGGTGAAACATTCTTTGTTCCAGTTCGTGCCCGCTGGCATGAAGCATGGACCGACGAGAACGGCGACCGGGTTCCGGCGCTGAAGGATCTGAAGCACGACATCGGCAACATGCTTAACAAGGCCATCGCCGCAGTCGAAGAGGAAAACGATTCCCTCGCTGGGGTGCTCAAAAACAATATCGATTTTAATGCCGTCAAAGGTAAGACCAAGATTCCTGACCAGAAGTGGAAAGATCTGCTAGACCATTTCAACCAACCCCAGTTTGTGCTGGTCAACGACAACTTCGAGTTCCCTGACCTGCTGGGTGCGGCCTACGAATACCTGATCAAGTACTTTGCCGACAGCGCTGGCAAAAAAGGCGGCGAGTTCTACACACCCTCTGAAGTGGTGCGCCTTTTGGTGCAGATCACCAAACCCGAGGCAGGCAACGAGATATATGACCCCACCGCCGGTTCAGGCGGCTTCCTGATTCAATCACATCAATACGTGGAAGAGCAGGGGCAAGACCCCAATGATCTCGCCCTCTACGGCCAGGACTCCAACGGTACTGTCTGGTCGATCTGTAACATGAACATGATCCTCCACAACATCACCCGCTTCACCATCGAAAACGGAGACACCCTGGAGGACCCGCAGATTCTGGAAAATGGCCAGGTACGCAAATTCGACCGTGTACTTGCCAATCCCCCCTTCTCGCAGAACTACAGCCGTTCCAACATGAAATTCCCCAGCCGCTTCCGCGAATGGTGTCCAGAGACCGGCAAGAAGGCAGACCTGATGTTTGTGCAGCACATGCTTGCCAGCCTAAAGCCAGACGGCCACATGGCTACAGTTATGCCACACGGCGTGCTGTTTCGTGGGGGTAAGGAGAAGCTCATCCGCGAGATCTTTATTAATGATGATGTGATTGAGGCTATTATCAGCCTGCCTCCCGGCCTCTTTTACGGCACCGGCATCCCCGCCTGCGTTATCGTGGCCAACAAGAATAAGCCCGATTCACTGAAGGACAAGGTGCTGTTTATCAATGCCGACCGCGAATACGCCGAAGGCAAAGCCCAGAACAAACTGCGCCCCGAAGACATCGAAAAGATCGATTTTGTTTTCACCCACAAGAGGGAGCTACCAAAATACTCTCGTCTGGTCAGCAAGGCCGAGATCGTGGAGACCCACGATTACAATCTAAACATCCGCCGCTATGTGGACAATACACCCGATCCAGAACCGGAGGATGTGCAGGCCCACTTGATCGGTGGCATTTCCGAGGCTGAGGTCAGCGCCCGCGCCGCCGACTTTGCCCGCTTCGGTATACAACCTGATACATTATTCCAGCCCGAACGCTCCGGCTACCTTGCTTTCAATGAGGAGATTGAGGCAAAGCTCATCATCAAGGCTACCCTGGAAGCCGACCCTGCGCTCCAGCAGACCCTCATCGCACACCACGATGCGCTGGAAGCCTGGTGGACTGTGGCCCGCGATGACTTTGCCCTGCTTCGTGATGGTAAGAAGATGCCCGAGGTGCGGTACGAACTGCTGACTACGCTGAAGGACAAGCTCATACCTCTGGGTGTGCTTGATGAGTTCAAGAGCGCAGGGGTGTTTGTAAATTGGTGGCAGCAGATCCGCTATGACCTCAAGACCATTATCTCCACCGGCTGGCATCACACTCTCATCCCTGACGAATACCTGATTGACACCTTTTTCCAGGCCGAGGCCGACGAGATCGAAACGCTGGAGGCACAGATCAGCGAGGCGCAGAGCGAGCTGGCCGAGGCGGTGGAAACCGCGCAGGAAGTTGCTGCCTATGAGACGGATGAAGACGAAAAAGTCACCGCTGCCGTAATCAAAAAGGCCCTAAAAGCGCTGATAGATGACCTTAAGGGCAGCACCGGTGACTCAGCTCGCAAGGAACTGAATAATCTGGAAGCGCAGGACAAGGCCTTTAAGTCCATCGAGAAACAGATAAAAGATGGCAAGTCCGCGCTGAAAAGCAAAACTGACGAGTTGGAACTCAAGCTCCAGCTCAAGCGTCTCGGCGGCGAGGAGTTCAAGACCGAGAGCTTTGAACTGATCAGACAAGTGAAAGCAAAACTGGCGAACCTTGATTCCAGTAACAAGGCCGACAAGAAGAAGATCACTGACCTGAACAAGGACAAAAACGCCCTCGAAGCACGTCTCGCAAAAACAGACGGTATCCTTGCCATCATTGGAGGGCAGCTTACGGAGGAAGAGAGCCGTAGGCTAATCCTAAATAAGATTTATGACATTGGCCATCAAGAGCTGAACCGCTATCTCAATGCCGAAAAGCGTGGGCTGGTTCAGGTGGTGGAAAATCTCTGGGACAAATACGCAGTCTCCAGTCGGAAACTGGAGGCCGAACGAACTGAATCCCTGAGAACGCTGGATGAGTTTTTGAATGGATTGGGATATTTGAAATCTGAAGGGAGTTGAAGTAATGAATTGGGAATCAAAACCCTTGTTAGAATTGCTTTCTTTGATTATCGACTTCCGAGGAAGAACACCAAAGAAGATTGGAATGTCATGGGGTGATGGTGACATCCCGGCTCTTTCAGCAAACAATGTTGAGATGGGACGAATCAACTTATCTAAAGAGACTTATTATGGTTCTGAAAAACTTTATCAAAAGTGGATGACTGGAGGTGCTACTCGTAAAGGTGATGTTG
>Ga0255457_1064_pt1 | contig 17091 bp, 21 predicted proteins | sample ANMaggQBNCT02L10_FD_182650 | JGI IMG/M metagenome (GOLD analysis project Ga0255457, IMG submission 182650) | Sediment cell enrichment communities from methane seep in Santa Monica Basin, California, United Staets - ANME aggregate JGI... | ecosystem: Environmental > Aquatic > Marine > Cold seeps >...
AAGATGTATCCTCTTTTGCTAATAATAATGGTGGTAAAATCATCTATGGAGTCGATGAAAAAAATGGATTGCCAAATTCAATTAACTGGATGGACAGTAGAGGTGTTAAGGAAAAGATTGAATGTGTTATTTTAGACCACATTCAGCCTGACATAAAAGGGTTTAATATATACTCGATTGAAAATCCTGAAAATCACTCGCGAGCAGTTTTTGTAGTAGATATTCCAGAAAGCTCTGATGCTCCACATATGGCAAATCATCGATATTACATAAGGCGTAATTTCAAATCAGAGTATATGGAAGATTATGAAGTCAAAGATGCAATATTTAAAAAAGGATTGAAAGAATCACTTGATTTTGAAATAAGTAAAAATATTGAATTGTGCAGTTTGAGTTTGAAATTATTAGACGAAATTAATAGCTATCAACCAAAACAAAGAAAACAAATTATTTTGATACCATTCTATTCAGATGCATGGAAGGCAATAACAAATTCGGGACTTCTTTTTGTTCTCAGAAAAAATGCACAAAAGTTGGTAGAGATATATAGTCTTATTCATGAGATAAATCATCTGGTTGATTGTCAGAAATATGGTTTAGAAATGGTAAATACTCCGATCTATAAATCTAGGCCAGATATTGGAATTTATTTGCCATTTTTATTACGAGACAAAATTGGAATGCTGCAAGGATTATTACATAAAAATCAAAATTCTTGAATTATCATGTGAACGTAAATATGATAATATGAGCAGTTGAGATATAATTTAAAATATATTGACCCATACTGCAATAAACCGGGGGAAACGCCGTGAAGATAATAAACGAACACATCACATTCGATACCAAGGGCCACTCAGATATCATCGACATCACCCATCAAGTTCAGCAGAAGATCAGCTATTCAGGGCTGAATAATGGTTCAGTATTGATATTCGTGCCGGGCGCCACTGGTGCGCTGACCACAATTGAATATGAATCGGGCCTGGTAAGTGACCTGCAGGATGCACTTGAGAGGATCGCGCCCAAGGGACTGGAATATGCACATAACCTCAAATGGGGGGACGGCAACGGCCACTCGCATGTAAGGGCATCACTGATGGGCCCCAGCCTCACCGTGCCTTTCGTGGACGGGAAGATGACACTGGGAACATGGCAGCAGATCATATTCATTGATCTGGATAACAGATCACGTTCAAGGAAACTGGTAGTCCAGGTGACAGGTAAATGAGGATGAAGTGGTTAAGGGGCATGTATTACGAAAATACATTATGCATCTAATTACCTCCAGGGCACAGACAAGTACAAAAATATATATACTGTATGTATAATATCGGCATCAGTGATTCAATGAACCCGAATATTTCCGGCAAAGTATGGAAATTTGCCGACCACATCGATACTGATGTGATAATCCCAGGGAAATACCTACGTACCACAGATATGAAGGTATTTGCAGAACATGCCATGGAAGGCATTGACCCTGATTTTTCAAAAAAAGTAAGTCCCGGTGACATCATAGTTGCGGGTGAGAATTTCGGGTGTGGTTCCTCGCGGGAACAGGCTCCCCTGGCTTTGAAATATGCCGGCATATCATGTGTAGTGGCCAGATCGTTTGCCAGGATATTTTTCCGCAATGCCATCAATGTGGGTCTCCCGATCATCGAGGCAGATGTCAGGTGCGAGCAGGGTGATATATGCACCGTCTATCTGGGACAGGGCAGGGTACATTGCAATGGAAAGGACTATCAAGGCACAAAACTTCCCGATTTCCTGCAAGAGATACTATCTGACGGCGGCCTTGTCGCACACAGGAAAAAACTGGCAAAGAATTGAGGGTGGAATAGTACAATGATGGTATTTCCGGAAGATTACAAGGTGGTAGGCATCTCATATGAGGACCCCATCGAGAAATTGAAAAAAAAGGCTCCAATCTATTTTGCAACAAAATACATGATCGCTTATCTACCTGACCGGAATATCAAGATAATAAAGGTAGAAACTGAACCGACAGACACCCTGCTTACAAGACCCATAACACTGGAGATTATTGCAGAAGGTGAAGAGGTAATACTACACAAGACAGAACATGATGCCCATAACAGGACCAAATTGATATTGCTGGCAATTGAGGATTGCAAAGGTCCGGTGAACACAGTGATCTTCACAGGCAGGGACAAACACATAACTTTTGTACACAAACCCACGATGCTGGATGTCATAAAGATCGAGATCATCGATCTCATCCCGCCTGAACCCCCCTGGCTGTCATTTGCCATCCAGCGTCTTGTGGATAGCGGTATCCTGGGTGAATTGAATATTGTCTTTGAAAGAACATTCATTGATATACGGCAGTTCGAAGGGGATAAAATAGTGTACCCCTGTAATGCATCTGAATTAAACGGCAAGTACCTTGACTCCGACGACGACATTGAAGACGGTTCGCTGTTGGTGGGTTGCGATATATCCAAAGAGCTATTTGAACTGCGGTTCCCTGATTATACATATAAACAGATCAACATGTGTCCGCTGAGGACTGAATTTGTCAAACCTTCAAAACCTTTTATTACACGATGCTGCCAGACAAAAAAGACCGGACTTATCAACATCAACGGCCATGATGGTGTGGTAGTCCACTGGGGGGCATCAGAATATGATATTGTAGATGCTATACGGCTGCTGGTAAGCAGACTGGACGATGATTTCAATGAAAATAGCAGTGATTGAGGGTGACGGTATAGGGAAGGAAGTAATTCCTGCTGCAGTCGATGTATTGAACGCTGTGAACCTGGATTTTGAACCCGTGCCTGTAGAGGTCGGATATGATAAATGGGAGCGCACCGGCCTGGCAATGGATGATGCTGACCTGGAATTAATGCGCAGCTGCGATTGCATCCTGTTCGGGGCCATTACCACACCAAATGACCCCAATTACCAGAGTGTCCTGCTGCGTATCAGGCAGGAACTTGACCTGTATGCAAATATCAGGCCGTTCAGGCCATTGGGTATTACAATGGATATTCCCTACAAGCCCGCAAAACCATTTGATATCATTATTGTAAGGGAAAATACCGAAGGACTTTACGCAGGCATAGAAGATGTGAACCAGTACAGGGCCTGCAGTACTCGTGTGGTGACCAGGAAGGGATGCCTTCGTATTGCAAAGACTGCATGCAAGCTGGCAAAGGGGAGAGGGAATAGCATAACCATCGTCCACAAGGCCAATGTACTGAAGTCATGCGGCTTTTTCAGGGAGCTTTGTATCGAAGTGGCCAATGAGAACAGTGTACGCTATAATGAGATGCTGGTGGATGCCATGGCTTACAGCCTGGTCCTTAACCCTGAAAGATATGACGTGATAGTAACCACCAACCTGTTCGGGGATATACTCAGTGATCTTTGCGCGGCACTGGTGGGCAGTCTCGGCCTGTGCCCCAGTGCAAATATTGGTGATAAGTATGCCCTGTTTGAGCCTGTACATGGCTCGGCACCCGATATTGCAGGCAAGGGTATAGCCAATCCACTGGCAGCTATCCTGAGTGCAAAAATGATGCTGGAATGGGCAGGGGAATTTGAAAAAGCCGAACTGGTACAATCAGCAGTTGATAATGTACTTCAAAAGGGCTTAAGGACTGTCGACCTGGGCGGTTCGGCATCTACAAATGATATGACAAAAGCAATTGTGGAATATATCAGGTCAGTGCAGTAGAAGCGTATCCACTTCAAATCTAAGGGTAATTTAAAAATTATTAGACAGGATTGACAGGATACGAGGCAACATTAATATCCTGTAAATCCGGTCAAAATACCATGCTTTTTGAAGTGGATACGTAGAAGCTGTTTTGCAGTTATTTTATTTTTCCAAATCCAGTATCCTGATCGCCAGCAGTGCAGCATTGACCCCGTTATCGATCCCTACACTGGCAACAGGCACACCTTTGGGCATCTGGATGGTCGAGAGCAGTGCATCAAGACCTCCAAGTTTGCTGCTTACAGGCACGCCGATAACCACTTTTGAGGTCCTGGAGGCAATTACCCCTGGAAGGGCTGCCGAAAGGCCTGCAATGGCAATGAAAATATCAGCATCTGAATTTTTCAGGTATTTATCCAATTCTTCCGGATTTCGGTGTGCTGAAATTACCTGGATGTCGTACTCTATGCTGTCCTTTTCCAATATTTCTATGGCGCCTTTTGCAATGTGCCTGTCAGATTCTGAGCCCATGATTATGGCAACGTCTGTCATACTCACCACATAGGATTAAATCTATATTAATTCACCCATTTAACCGATAAGCGAAAAAAGTGAGGCAAGTTGTACGTACTATGAAAATAAGAATAAAGAAGAATAAAGAAGAGCTAGGAGGTAACGTCTTGATTATTCTTCTATTTCGATTTCCATTACTGAGGTTTCTTCCATGTGCCTGGTGAACATTGATAGCCAGAGACCCTGTTTGCTATATAGTAATTCACCCTCATTTGGATATGCTGATTCGGTCATTTGCTGGGAATAGATATCCTCATCCGATTTGATGGAGTCAACAAAGCAGAGATTTACATCACCGTCTTTCCCTACATTCAGGCTGACCTTCACTATGTTCTCAATTTCATTATTTCCTCCAATCTCCATTGGAGCCGCTGCCATGTATCTAAGTGTGGATTTCATTTTGTTCACCAGCCTTGTATGTTGAAATTTATTCTTCTGCCTGACAATCGAGGTAGTGATATACTGCTTTTGAAATGGCATCCTTTGTGGATGATTCGCCAGTTTTTATTTTCAATGTAATAATATCCTCTTCGGGTAAGACCGATTGTACATGCATAATTTTCATTTCGAACACCTTTCCTTTATTTTCTGATTGTCAACTGATAAAACCCAATACCTCATCATTATGAGTATTATCATAATAATGATAGGTTATAATGGTATAAATAGGTTATTGTGTTGGCAATGCAAAACAAATTAGAAAATAAGACTATTTTTTTGCAGGTTAGAACGGCCTTCGTGAACTTTTACCACATTCCAAACAGGTGGTAATCACTCGGCTGCTGCTTATTCTTACCCTGCAACTTGCGCCCGGGACAAGATAGGTGCCGCATCCTTTGCACACCTTGCGCTTAAGATGTGGTGGCAGCCTGACCCGGTGGCGCATACCTATCCTGCGAGCTAAAAAAACATACCGTTTGCTTAAGCTAGGATCATTATCAAAGGATTCCTCTGCCAGGTCGAACAGCCTTACCATTCGCTGTGCTGCCATATCCCGTATCCATAACTTCCTGTCCTTACGTCGCATCTGACACTCAATTATGCACAAACCAGATAAAAACTTGGGTTATATGCCTACTTAACCCCTGTGATATGTCTGGTTAACCCAGAATGATATACCTGGCTAACCGGAATTGATAGAATTCTCAGCAACCCGGCCGTCCACCAGCCTGATGATCCGGTCGGTCTTGGCAGCCATGCGCTCGTCATGGGTCACCAGTATAAAGGTCTGGTTGTGCTCACGGTTTAATTTGCGCAGCAGTTCATAGATATTCTCGCTGGCCTTTGAGTCAAGGTTGCCTGTGGGCTCGTCACCGATAACTATACTGGGTTTATTTACCAGCGCCCGTGCAATGGCGACCCGCTGGTTCTGGCCCCCTGACAACTGGTTGGGCCTGTGGTCCATCCTGTCGCCCAACCCGACTTCATCAAGCACCCTGCGGGCGATCTCACGTGCCTTTGAAGATTTCACACCGCTTATCAAAAGAGGCATCATCACATTCTCAAGAGCATTGAAATCGGGAAGCAGGTGATGGTACTGAAAAATAAATCCCAGTTGCTTGTTCCTTGTTTTTGAGCGCTGTTTATCAGACATTTTCGTGACATCTACCCCGTCAAGCAGGATAGTGCCGCTGGTAGGCGTGTCAAGAATACCTATCTGGTTTAGCAGTGTACTCTTGCCGGAACCGGAAGGGCCGATAATAGCCAAAAACTCACCCCGTTCAATATCCAGGTTTATGCCGTCCAGGGCCTTTATCTCCACTCCGTCACCGAATATCTTGGTCAGGTTCTTTATCTGGATTATATATTTATCAGACACTGTAGATCGCCTCCACTGGATCCATTTTTGAAGCACGCCGGGCCGGGAATACACCTGCTATGATATTGATGACCATAGCAAAGATACCGGCTGAGATGAAGTTCTTAAGTTCTATTTCTATGGGCAGATGGTCCATTCCGAAATACATCTCGGGTGGTACGGGTATGGTGATAGATGCAATTGCCGCCGATGCGGCATATCCCAGTATACAACCGATTATAACCCCGGACATTCCTAGTATCGCTGCCTCCAGCAGAAATATCAGCATTATACTTCGCCGGGATGTGCCCATTGCCATTAACATGCCTATCTCACCCACCTTTTCCATGACTATCATTATTAGGACATTGGCGACACCAAAACCCGATATGCCAAAGATGATAATATAAAAGAAATAAACCATACCCTCCGAGGTTTCAAGAAGGGTCAGTATTTCTGCATTTTGCTCCATCCAGCTTATAGCATCATAGCCAGTCTCCCAGTCAATCCCGTTAGCCAGGTCTTCGGCAGCATAAGCATCAGACAACTTTATCCCCATTCCTGTTATCACATCTCCGGATCCATAGATGTCCTGCAACCGTTCAAGATTTACAAATACCATTGTTTCATCAACCGGCGTTCCGGTCTGAAATATGCCGGTAATGGTAAAATCAGTAGATTCTGCTCCCGGGATCTGGGCTGTGACAGTATCGCCCATCTCCACATCAAGGTTTTTGGCCAGTTTGTGACCAAGGATTATACGGCTGCCGGGATTTTCAATTGATGCAAACTCCCCTGCCAGCATATATTTCTCCCTGTTGACAACACGGTTCTCATCTTCAGGATTGATACCGTACAATAGCACCCCTTCAGCGTTGTGCTGGTACTGCAAAGCAGCTTCACTCTGGAAATATGACGAAACTCCTTCTACACCTTCCAGAGTATAGATATGGTTCTCAAGCCCGTGGTAGAGGTGTATGTAATCCTCGTCCTCCTTTGGCATGACCGTGATATGAGCCTGATTCTCAGTTGTTGAATCAATCAATATACTCGTGTAACCGCTCATCATTGACATGAAGATTATTATTATCCCCACAGCCAGTGATACTGCAATTATGGAAAATAAGGTCTGCCGCCGGCGTGACTTGATATGTCTTGTGGCAACATCTAACTCAAACATGGCAAACTCCCTCACTCACGGCCTATCGCCTCCACTGGCTTAAGCTTTGAAGCACGACTGGCAGGGTATATCCCGGCGATGAGATTTAACAGGAATGTGAACAACACGATAATGGCCGCATCCTGTATCCTGACAACAAACGGAATCGAGCTGATGCCAGGCATGACTTCAAACCCATAGTCATATGACCCCATATATATGGCTAACGTCGCACCCAGTATCACACCCATTAAAGCACCAAGCAATCCCAGGATGCCGCTTTCCATTACGAATATTATCAAAATACTTCTTCTTGACACCCCCATTGCCATTAGCATGCCTATCTCTTTGGTCTTCTCCATGACCACCATGAAAAGGGTACTGACGATTCCGAAAGATGCGATAATGACGATAAGACTCAGTGTGATGGCATTGCTTATCCCTTCCATTTTCAGTGTCTGTATTATCTCGGGATTTGTCTCTTTCCAGCCTGAAGCAGGATACCCAATAGTATCTATCCTGTTTGATATGGCCTGTGCACGCTCCCGGTCATCCACGCGGACTAAAATAGTGGTCACAACGTTGGACACGTCAAGAAAATCCTGTGCAGTGGACAAAGAAGTAATTGCCAGAGTTTCGTCCATGGGCGTACCGCTGTCATAGATGCCTACCACTTTCAGGTTTGCAGGATTCGCTTCAGGAAAGGATGCATCAATGGTATCGCCAATTTCAACATCCAGTTTTTCTGCCAGGGCATCACCAACCACAACAGTGTTGGGCGAAACCTCCAGATCTCTGAAACTGCCCTCTATAATGTCGTCATTGATGTACATCACGGAATCGTGGGCCTCAACCCGGATGCCCTGCATGACCACATTCTTGTTCTTGCCTTTGTATTCAAATGTAGCCGGCCCGGTAAGTACCGGTGATATGCCTATCACGCCATCGATCTCATTGATATCCTCTATGAGTTTACGGTACAGATGGATGTAATCTTCACCTTCCTGTGGTTCAACTGTTACATGTGGCATCATCCTGTCAACGGTCTTTGAATACATTTCATCGGTAAAACCCACCATCACCGCCTGTGACCACATGAGCAGCAAAACTGCCAGACCCACTGCCAGTACAGAAAAAATGGTCTGCCTGCGGCGCGAGGTCAGATGCCTGATGGCTATGTAAAGTTCATACACGGGTATCACCCGTTGCGGCGGTCCATCCGCCCTGATAATAGATATAGTAATACCAGTACGAAGGCTGCCGGAATTATATCAAACCCTGGTGTGTCTGTAGGTGTGTGTTCTGGTGTTGCATCAGCAGAACTGTCATAATCTGACTCAATGACCGTATCCCACCTGTCCAGTATATCGCCGTCGTTGCCTATCACTTCTACGGACAGACCGTATATGCCTGCGGCAAGCTTGCGGGTCCAGATGATCTCGATGGTCTCATCATCAGCAGTGGTCAGGATGGGGGACTTTTCCCGTACTTCTTCAATGATAGTATCGTCCTTTGTCACTGTAAACACAACGTATCCGTCGAATGGCACTTGGGAATACCCCTCCACAGTTGCACTGGCCCCGGTCTCATCCCTGTACAGTTCGGTGATGCGAACGTCATCTTTGGAAGTGAAGTCTTTTGACTGGGCTATCACTGCATCCTTTGGCGATGAGACACGGGCCTTGACCCTTGTTGAATAATCATGATTGTTCTCAAGCAGCACGTTCCAGTCCTTTGACAGGGGTGTGGCCTGCACTACCGTTACCCGGTTGTCCGTGGTGCGGTAGATGACAGTATCGCCATCCACGAGCATGTATTCTATGTCAGTCAGCACAGGTTTTGAAGTACCGGTCTTTGTAGTATAAAATGGTGCCAGTATGATACTGATACCACTTGAGTCAGGCACGATATCCTTGATTGATATCCCTGGCATGGCCTGCCAGCCGTATGAGAAATTAGAATATTTTGTTTCCAGTACCGAACCGTCCATAGACATGGTTATTATGGTGCGGTAGAAGCCTTCTTTCGGGTTTGTGAGGTCCCAGAATGCTATCTTGGTTACATCAGTATCAGAGGATACTTCATCGATGTGGAACTGTTTTGATTCCAGTACATTTCCTTTAAATATCAGTTCAGCCTTCAGGGTTATGTCCGTATAATGTTCACCCGAGTGGATAGTGATATCGGTCGACTCAATATCTGAGAAAACATCAACGATATTAATGTCTTCGGCATTGGCCGAATGGACTGACATTAGTATCAATACAGCCATAAAAAAAACAATCTTTCGTCTGGACAAGTAATCACCTCAGTTTCAGTTCTTTATTATGTACAACTAAATCGTTTAAGTCTTTTATTAGTTTAAATGCAATGCTTTTACATTGCATGGCAAATTCGCTTTCGCTTTTGATCATTTTGCTCCCTCCATTTTAATAGCATATTCCATGAATATCCCCGGTTTCGCCCCCAATATCCTTTCGATAAGATCGAATATGGCGGCCATGATCTTTTTTGTACTGCCAGCACGATCCTCTTTATCATACATCCAGTGGGAGATTGCAAAAGTTGTGCCTATGATGGACAATGCTGCCATCTCAGGATATTTTGTATCAAAGAGATCTTCCTGCACTCCTTCTTCTATCATCTGGCAAAATGGGGGGATGATATTCGAAGGTACATTCTTTTCAAACGTGGCATGCAGATGTACGTTCTGGTCCTCATGGAAATAATCAATAAGTTTCTCCTTTCCTATATCCATATTATTGAGGAAACCAAAAAATGCCATTATCTTCTCGATGGCGTTGATATCGTCCTTCGCTGCTATGGCTTTTACCCCCACTTTTATGTCATCGATATACCGCTCGATTATAGCATTTAATATGTCTTCCTTGGATTTAAAATAGTAATAGAACGTGCCCTGTGAGACGCCGACCCTTTTAACGATATCAGATACTGCAGTCTCGTTGTATCCGCTCTTGAGGAATAGTTCTTCAGCGATATCAATTATCTCGGTGCGTCTTGTTTCCGGGTCTTTTACTATGCGGGCCATGTTCTAACCTTAACTGCCTGACTAAATAATTGATAGACTGACTGACTGTCAGTCAATTCATTGATTTAATTAATATAAATAGTTATCTCACATTCAGTCCCAAGTCCTGCGCCTGGGCAAGTAATATTATATTGTATACCAATTGGTCAGCCAATGACAGATACTGTGGGCATAACCGCCCTGATACCTCCTGAGCTGGTCTATGCATGCCGGCACCGTCCCCTGGATGTGAACAATGTGGTACCCACATCCTCAATAAATCCCCGCAGCAAGCTGTGCGCATGGACTGCAGTATGGAGGGATGAGATAATGGAAGGACGAATGGATATAGATTCATTGGTAGTGGTAGCCGGGGGCGACTGCCACAATGCACTGGTCGACGGCCAGAAAGTAGCCTTAAGCGGTGTACCAACCCATTATTTCTTTTATCCGTTTGACAGGGATCCTGATTACATGGCATCACAACTAAAAGGATTGGCCCGGTTCCTGGGTGGTACAAAAGATAAGGAGATGTTTCGCACCATATCAGGATTAAAGGAAAAAGGATTGGCACTGGACCAATTAAGGGTTGATGACCGTGCCAGGGCAAGTGATGTGTTTTCCGCCCTGATATCTTTCGGCGACCTGCAGGGTGATCCTGCGGCCTTTGAGGAGGTGCTGGATACGATTCCACATACTGATGTGGAATATTCAAGCAGGGTTGCCCTTATCGGTGTACCGCCGATATATCCGGATTTCCATGAAGTGGCAGAGAGTTTCGGGTTGCATGTGGTATATGACGAACTGCCCTATGAATTCGTGAGATTGGGGGGGAATGATATGCAGGCCCTTGCCGGAAGTTACAGGAATTACAGCTTTTCAGGTCCTATCACGGGAAGGATAGAGATGATCAGGCAGGAACTGGACCGGCGGCGGGTTGATGGAGTGATCCATTATACCCAGTTTGCATGCCACCACACACTGGAGGATGAGATATTCAGGGCACACCTGGATTATCCGGTCCTTACGGTCCAGGGTGACCTGCCCCGGCCGTCTTCTGAGCAGTTAAAGTTGAGGCTTGAAGCCTTTTCAGAGATGCTGGAGGTGATGCCATGAATACCGGGCTTGATGTGGGCAGCACCACTGCCAAGATCGTAAGGTTGGAGTCAGGAATAATTACCGCATCTAAAGTGGTACCCAGTCACAGATGGAAGGAATTGCTGGAATATGGAAATAAGAGGGATACTATAGAGACCATAGTGTCCACAGGCTATTTCAGGAAGACAGTGCCCCACACCGCCGCAATAACAGAGATAACAGCCGCATCGCTGGGGGTCAGGTATTACATACCTGACGCACAGGTCATAGTGGATGTGGGCGGGCAGGATACAAAAGTAATAGACCTGCGCAACAATACATTCCTGATCAATGACAAATGCAGTGCAGGCACGGGCGCATTTCTGGAACTTGCTGCCCATTATTTTGATATTCCCGTAGAATCACTTGGGAAACTGCATACCCGGGCCAGTCGATGCGCCCGGATAAATAATACCTGTGGTGTGTTCGCCATATCCGAGATGATATCCCAGCTTGTGGGCGGCTATACCATGGAAGAAGTGATCTGCGGCATACACCAGGCCTTTGCCAGGCGTATCGCCCAGATGATACCACCCGTAGAAACAGTAGTGCTTATCGGTGGAACTGTATTGAACCAAGGCTTAGTCGAATCATTTGAATCTATCCACGGCTCAACGGTTATAGTACCGCCGTCACCGCAGACAGTAAATGCCCTTGGTGCGGCATTGTATGGTAAAAAATTGAGGCCTGAACAATAATTTTACACTTAATCCTTGACCCAGGGACTTTTGAATGCTTCATCGAGAACTTCGTGCGTTCGCTGGATCATGTAATCATGAGCTTCATTGACCGTTTCCAGGTCACCCCTAAGCATCAGTATCTCACGCGCGTCCACTTCTACAATGTCAACATTTGCTGTCCTTGAAACTGGTTCAAGGTCGAACTCCTCTACCAGTTCAACTATTACCGATTCTGGTATACCGGGAGGTATCATCAGGTCGTATAGACCTTCCATTTCATTTTCTGTAGTTTCCTGTTTTTCAGAATCGTCCTCTTCAGCGTATTCATCACCAATAAACAGGTTTTCCTCATCCGTTTTATCTGATCTTTTTTTAGCCAACTTCAATCACCGATAAAAAAATTCAAAATCTAATGGGTACTATGCGATCTGCTCGCCTGCATGCTGTCCGTATATGGAATCATATACCTCTTCAATATGGAAGATCACAACAGCTTTACCAGGTAGTTTCTTGGATTCTGCCAGACTTTTTGCTTCTTCAAATCGATCTCCTTTATCTAGGTAATCCACAGAACCCTTGACCTGATATGATTTCTTTGATTCACCGTCATATCCGACAATTGATAATTTCGGATTCTCTTTGAGATTATTAGCAGTTTTTTTAAGGAAATTATCCACGATCATAATTGTCTCATCGTCAATGAATTTCCACATCCCTACAAAAATTACATTTGGCTTGCCGTTTTTATCAGCCGTTGCAATGGGAAGCGGCTTTTGATTCTGGATGATTTCTTTAACCTCGGGATTTAATTTAACCATAATATTCACCATTAATTATTGTAGTTATTTGTGTTCATATAGTTTTTGATAAAAAATAAACTTCAGTAAAAATATTACAGTAGACAAGACCATCATTTTAGTTTATGATATTGAATGATTTTATACCAGTGGTATGCCATAAGGACTAGCAGTAGTATTACAACAAACCCTAGTATGTCGAATAATACTTCCATTGGGTCATTTATTGTTGGATCACGTGAAAGTTCAATGAATCTATATACCCTTCTAAGTGCAATCAAGCCACCGGCAACTACGACTAAGAACCAGTTCCTTTCAAGAAATTCCTTGTTCAGGAATGCTCTGGCTTTTATGATGTCTAAACTGGTTCTTTTCCAGACAATCCAGTTCTTATATACAAGATACAATCCTATAATTGCAAGTACTATTGATAAAATATTTGAAAAAATTGATATAAATTCAAGATTCTCATACATGTTTCCACCTAGTATAAAATTTTTTAATTATATGTATGTAACCTCTCTTCTATAGTTTAAATGTATTGCTGTCTGAAATACCAGACCTTATCACTGACATCTTACTCTAATCCTACTCAAATCCTACTCCTATCATAACTTCCGATAGTGATTTCTTATTCATTTGATGTAGGTAAGGTGATTAGTGGGATTTTATTCTTCTCTGGTTTTATCTTAACAACCGCTTATTTGAGATACTTTTTCTTCCAAATCTGAATTCCAGTGCATTTTTTGGACAAGCTTCAATGCAAATACCACAAGAGAAGCAATCCGGTCGTACCATATCACTATCCAAGATCGATTTAATTGCCGGACATGGAGACTTTGAAATACATATTTTACAATCATTGCATTTATTTCTGTCAACTTTCATTCGAAAAATGCTTACATATTCAAGTAACCATGTTAGAAGCCCCACTGGACATATAAGATAGCAATAAGGACGGTACACGAATATAGATGCGATCAGTACCACCCCAATCGAAAATGCCAATACAAGTCCAAACTCCCACTCGAAAAGTTCGAAAGGATTTAGAATGTTATAGTATGCAAATAGATCACTTCCTATGGTGAGAACCATGATTAAACTAACAATAAAATGTGACGCTCTAATACTATTAGTTACTTTAAATGACAATTTGGTCTTAAACGATACCGGGATTTTATTTACTAACTCCTGAAGTGCTCCAATCGGACAGACCCACCCACAAAATAATTTTGATCCGATAATTGATAGTCCGCTGATGAATAGCAACATAGTGAGTTTTTTATAAGGGATTACACTACCAGTGAGCATAGATGTGAAAGAATCTACTATTGAGCGTAATGGGCTGGGTTGATGCATGACCACCAACACTCCGAATAGTACAAATACGAAAAACATTAGAATTGTTCTTGTATTTTGATTTATTTTAACGGTTTTTAAGAGGATAAGTCCCAACAGGGCAATAAATCCACCAAGAATGTATTTGATAGACAATAAACCGATCACGATAGATGAAGTGTAAGTATTATAGCCATCACCTTTTCCTCCACCCAATCCTCCACCTGATGCTCCACCCAATCCTCCGCCTGGTCCTCCACCTGATGCTCCACCCAATCCTCTGCCTGATGCTCCACCTGATGCTCCGACTAATTCTTCATTTAATCCACCACCTAATCCTCTACCAACTCTCCCGTTTTCAGCCGAAACAAGGGTGCAAATGAAGAATATAAGCAGAATAATACTTAGAAATGTAACAAAAAATGTATATTGTTTCATATTTTAATATCCTATCTGATTTGACCTTTGTTTTATACCGTTTCATCCCATCCCATGATAGATTGGTTTAGAAATTATAATAATAAACATACAACAAACAATCGATATTCATCAATATCTTATTGTGCAATCCTGACCTCATCCAGCAAGAACGGTGGCCTGAATATCCCGTTCTCTGTAATAACAGCAGTCACGTTCTCCATCGGAGTGGCATCAAAGGCCGGGTTGTACACAGGCACGTCCAGGGGCGCAATCTGGCAATTGGCAATGTATCGCAGTTCATCTGCATCTCGCTGTTCTATCTCCACCTGGTCTTCCATTCTCTCGAAATCAAATGTGGAAACCGGTGCAGCTACATAAAAAGGAATTTCGTGCTCTTTTGCCACTATGCTGTGGGTGTAGGTACCGATCTTGTTGAACACCGCATCCTGGGTGATACAATCCGCTCCCACTATGACGCTATCCACCATTCCCTGCCGCATTACGTGGGCGCTCATACTATCGGTTATCAGTGTCACAGGGATGCTGTCCTCCATCAGTTCCCATGTAGTTATCCTGCCGCCCTGATTCAGCGGCCTTGTCTCGCAGGCAATCACTTTAATCTCCTTGCCAGCCTCAATGGCACTTCGAACCACACCCAGGGCTGTGCCCCAGTCCACGCAAGCCATCCGGCCCGCATTGCAATGGGTCATGACAGTATCGCCGTCCTCCAGGAGAGCGGCACCGTGCACACCAAGCCTTTTGTTCAATTCCACATCCTCGTTGGCAATGGCCTTTGCTTCTGCCAGGACAATACTCTGTATGCTGTCAGTATCGTATGCATCCCTGGCCGCATCCAGCACCCTATCCACACCCCATGCAAGATTTACAGCAGTTGGCCTGGTGGCCTTAATGACATTACCTATCCTGCGTAATTCGTCCAGTAGTTTTTCCATGGAACTGGCATTGCTGAGGGTGGCTGCCAGGGCAATGCCAAAACCCCCTGTTGCACCCAGTGCAGGTGCACCCCGCACCCGCAGCGACGAAATAGCCTCTGTGAGGGAAGCAATGTTGTCGCACTCGATGACCTTGTGTTCTACAGGCAGCAGGGTCTGGTCTATCATCACAATGGTGCTGTTCTCGTTGTTCCAGTCAATGGTCCTCAATCTTTTTTCACGTCCCGTTCATATCAATGTTAAATAATGCGGCTGCATTTTCGCCCAGTACCAGGGCCTTGTGCCTGTCATCGATGTCCAGGCCCTGTATCTTGGCCACTTCCTTCCTCTGGTCCCTGAAAGGATAATCAGTGCCGAACAGTATCCTGCCAAAGCCATGCGCCTCCATGATGTCTATGATGCGCTCCACTGTGATGTGCTCGTGCCCGGGTATGGGGAACACATAGGCTGTATCCAGGTACAGGTCCCTGCCCAGCAGGTGGCGCTCCACCTCGCCCCAGCAGCGGTATCCTCCCAGGTGGGCGGCCACTACCTTCAAATCGGGAAATGAGTCCAGTACACTGGCAACCCTGTCTGGCGTGGTGTGCACGTGCCTGACCGGGGTGACCTCATCGCCTGCATGGAACACCAGTACCATATCGTCGCTTAGCGCCTCGTAAATGGGATACATTTGCTCATCATCAGGATAGAAGTGCTGGAACTCGCTGTGCAGCTTGATACCTTTGATCCCCATATCCCGCATGCGGTGGATCTCAGCCTCAGGGTCGGGATATTCGGGGTGCATGGCCCCCAGACCGATAAAGTAGGGCGCATAGGCGGATATTTCTGCCACCCAGTTGTTGATGCTCTCCACCTGCGCCGGGGTGGTGGCTATTGAGAGCAGGACAGAGGCGTCCACGTCTGCGGCCTGCATGCTTGTGCATATGCCGGGTACGGTAGCCTCGCCGCAGGCATTGACACCATATTGTTGTTCCAGTCCGGCAATGGCTTTTGAGGCTATCTTGCCAGGGAAGATGTGGGCGTGGGCGTCGATGATCATATGAAGCTAAGTTGGAGTTGGTGGTGATAATAATTTTGGAATTGTAGTGGGGGTAGGATTTTTAGTCGTGTCCTAAATCACATGATCTGAACATTGGTATCATCATCCAAGTCCATTACTGATATTGATTTCAAGTATTTTGCCAGAATTCTGTAAATTGTCCTATCACATTACGATTATTAGGTAAAAGCCACGATTTATAGGGCACAGCCAATTGAAGATATATTCAAATTGATGTATCCCCTTCAAATTAAATGGTAATTGATCATAGTGCTCTGAATTTTGAGACACAGATTACACTGATTACACAGATTGATAGTGGTTGTGAAAATCAGTGTAATCTGTGAAATCGGTGTCTACATTAATCTTGCATTTGACCATACTTTTTGAAGTGGATACAAATTGACCAAGAATTCATACTCTATGGCTAAAATACATCGATATACAATGAAATCTGTTAAAAAACACTGTTGTTTGA
>Ga0255457_1065_pt1 | contig 17030 bp, 18 predicted proteins | sample ANMaggQBNCT02L10_FD_182650 | JGI IMG/M metagenome (GOLD analysis project Ga0255457, IMG submission 182650) | Sediment cell enrichment communities from methane seep in Santa Monica Basin, California, United Staets - ANME aggregate JGI... | ecosystem: Environmental > Aquatic > Marine > Cold seeps >...
CGAACCCGGCGGCAGGTCAGACAGCGGCGATTCAATATGCCCCTCTGGCACCGGTTCAATCAACATCAGCCGTTTATCCACACCAGGAACACGATTATGGACTACATCCTCCAGCCCATCCGGTCCCAGTTGTCCACCAAAAGCATAGAAATCCAGTTCCCTGACAGTGGGCTCAACCAGCGGGAACGTGACCATAGTATTCCCTGGCAGGTAGATATGGGCCTTGGCAAGCCCGCCCGGCGTGGCCTGTACCAGTTTCCTGCCAGTGATACCGTGTTCGTCCAGTGCCAGTTCCACCATGAACGACCTGACCACCCCCGGAATAATGATATCGATATCGCTGCCTTGTGATACATCACCCCTGGCAAGACTGCCGTATACATAACTTTCAAATCCCGCATTCCCCAGGGAATACATTACACCGGCCGCCATTTGCCTGAAGTTCCCCAGCAGTTCCCACTGCCCTTCCTCATAAGTGACAGTTCTTTGATGTCCCATGGTTGCGGTCTTGCGGCGCATTCAATATCCAGGATTGCCTTCAATCCTTATAAAACACAAAGTCTAAAATGTAAAGCCCCAATAATACAGGTGCATGAAAATCATCTCAGTGACAGGTTACAAAAAATCCGGCAAGACCACCCTGGTTGAACGACTGGTACAAGAACTGGCCAAACGCGGCAGTGTGGGCACGGTTAAACATATGCCTGGTCATGACCTTAATCCCGATGGCACCGATACACGACGGCACATGAATGCCGGTGCCAGGGCAGTAATGGGTGTAACCCACTCAGGCACAGCAAAATTCATCCCTGGAACCGACCTTGGGAATGCCCTTGATGAACTGGCCAACAGCGGCATGGACTATGCAGTGGTCGAAGGGTTCAAGGACAGCCGCCTGCCAAAAATTGTCCTGGGAGATCTGGAATTGCCGGATGAGGTGGCAAGGCTGGATAGTGGCGTTGACCTGCCAGAAAAAGTACTTACAAACCTGCTCGACATTATAGAGCATCAGCCTGAATACCATACCCTGGATTCCCTTATTATAAAAGTGCGTAATAACCCCAGGATCGCAGAAGCAGGAGCTATCGGAAGTTTTACAGGCATCGTAAGGGAAAAGACCGGGGCTGTGGAAACAAAAAGCCTGGAATTCGAATCCTATGAAGAGGAAACTGGCAATAAGATTCGCCTCATCGAAACCGACCTGAAAGCATGTGAAGGCATCCTGGATGTCAGGATACACCACCGCGTGGGCAGGATAGAAGCAGGGCAGGATATATTGTATATCGTAGTTGCAGCCTCGCACAGGCAGCAGCTCTTCCAGGCCCTGTCAGATGCCATAGAACGGGTGAAGGCAGAGGTTCCCATCTGGAAAAAGGAACACACAACCACTGGCGAATTCTGGGTGCAGGACCATCCGTAAAAAGATTTACCACACAAATTTTAAAAAATATAGCAAAATGCAAAATTAATATGGACACTGATTTCACAGATTACACTGATTTTCACAACAACTATTAATCTGTGTAATCAGTGTAATCTGTGTCTCAAAATTCCGAGCAATATGATCAATTACCATTTAATTTGAAAGGGATACGATTTATTCAATCTTAAACACCTTTATGGAAACGTGAAAAAAATATGACATTATTTGGTACCAATGGAGTAAGAGGGATAGTAAATTCTGAAATGACAGCAGACATGGCCCTGAACCTGGGAAAGAGCCTTGGCACATATATGCACAGGCACGGCCTTGGCAGCAGGGTGGCAGTGGGCAGGGATACCCGCATCTCAGGGGATATGTTAAAGTCAGCCGCCATAGCTGGACTGCTGTCCACGGGCCTGGAAGTGGTGGATGTGGATATTTTGCCCACACCTGCGCTGCAGTACTATGTACGTGATAAGACGGATGCGGGTGTGATGATAACCGCATCCCACAATCCAAGGGAATACAACGGACTGAAGATAGTAGCAGGCGACGGTACCGAGTTTTCAAGACAAGGCGAAGCAGAAGTGGAGCAGATATACTATGCAGGTGAGTTCCATGCTGCACAGTGGAATGAGACTGGCAGTTTTTCCAGTGACAAGACAATCCTCAGGACATACATGGACGGGATCATCTCAAAAGTGGATGCCGGTACCATTAGCACAGCAGGTTTGACAGTGGTAGTGGACCCGGGCTGCGGGGCAGGATGCGGGGTGACGCCCATTCTATTAAGGGAACTGGGCTGCAGGGTCATAACCCTGAATGCCCAGCCCGACGGCACATTTCCAGGCAGGGCACCCGAACCCACGAGAGAGGAACTGGGTGATTTGATGAACACTGTGAAAGCCGCCGGGGCCGACCTTGGCGTCGCCCATGACGGTGATGCGGACAGGGTGGCATTCGTGGATGAAAAGGGCGAGTTCCTTGACGAGGAAGACCTGCTGGCAATAATGGCAGGGCATGTGCTCGAAGGGAAAAAAGGCAGCGTGGTCACCCCTGTAAGTTCGTCGCTGAAGGTGCGGGATGTGACTGAGTCAATGGGTTGTGAACTCCTGTGGACAGCTATCGGAAGCATAGACGTGGCCCGGAAGATGATAGAGACGGGTGCGGTATTTGGTGGTGAGGGCAACGGCGGCCTTATCTTCCCCGAATTCCAGTACTGCCGGGACGGTGCAATGACCGCAGCCAGGATGCTTGAGATACTTGCAACAGGCAGGAAGCTTTCAGAGCTGAAACAGGGAATCCCTGAATACTACAATACAAAGAAAAAGATACATGTAAAGGACCCGAAACAGGTAGTTGAAATACTATTGACCCTGGACCTGCACGAGGGTATCGGAAGTGCCGGAGATGTCGGGAGTGTAGGCGATGTCGGTGATGTCAAAGTGGACCGCACGGACGGGCTCAAGTTATGGTATCCGGACGGCTGGATACTGATCAGGCCCAGCGGAACTGAACCGCTGGTCAGGGTATATGCAGAATCCAGTACAGCCGGACGCACCGCCGAACTGGCAGGATATGGTACCGACCTTGTGGAAGAGGCCGCCCGGAAAGTACGGCAAGAGGAGGAGTAACAATATGGATGTAGTAACAAAATATTACGTTGAAACAGACCTGCCCATTAAAGAAGCAGCAGGTGCCATTGCAGCCGAGCAGTCAACTGGCACGTGGACAGAGGTCAGCACCTTAAAGGAAGGTGACCCTGCACACCGGCTGGATGGAAGGGTACTGAAAGCTGAAGGTACCACAGTGGAGATAGGATTCCCTGTGGAACTGTTCGAACCCGGTAATATACCACAGTACCTTTCTGTTATCGCCGGTAACCTGTTCGGCCTGGGCGCATTAAAGAATATCAGGCTTGTTGATGTGGAATTTCCAGACGAACTGGTAAAAGCACATTCAGGGCCGCGTTATGGTATCAAGCAAGCCCGCAACATCCTGGGCGTGCATGACCGTCCCCTGGTGGGTACGATCATAAAGCCAAAGGTTGGCCTGGATCCAAAGCAGACGGCACAGGTGGCATATAACGCTGCAATGGGCGGTCTTGATCTGATAAAGGATGATGAGACCCTGACAAACCAGCAGTTCTGTCCCCTGGAAGAACGGCTGGCAAGGGTCATGGATATGCTCGACAAGGCCGAAAACCAGACCGGGCAGAAAGTGTTCTATGCAGTCAACGTGACCACAGGTGCTGCACAGATAGTGGACAGGGCACAAAAGGCAGTGGAACTGGGTGCCAATATGGTCATGGTGGACGTGCTGACATCAGGATTTGATGCACTGCAGGAACTGTCTGCCAACATCGATGTACCGATCCATGTGCACAGGACCATGCACGGTGCCATTACCCGTAACAAGAAGCACGGAATTTCCATGCTGGTAATATCAAAGCTGGTCAGGATGGCGGGCGGTACCAATCTTCATACCGGAAGCTACCATGGTAAGATGGATATTGATACTACAGAGAACGACCGCTGCCGGGATGCCCTCAGGGGCGAGTGGTCAGGTCTTAAAGGTGTATTTCCGGTTGCCTCAGGCGGCTTAAGCCCGTTGAACGTAGCACCCAACCTGGACGGCTACGGTATGGACTGCATTGTACAGGCCGGCGGCGGCGTACACGGACACCCGGAAGGTACTACCTCCGGTGCCAGGGCTATGCGCCAGGCAGTGGATGCCTGGGTTAAAGGAACGCCTGTGAACGAATATGCCAAAAACCACCCTGAACTTGAAAAGGCGATTAAGGAATGGGGCTGATAGTATCCATTCAAGAAAATGAAAATTTCGGACAGGATAAACTGGATTGACAGGATACGATCCAATCCTGTAAATCCTGTCAAAAGATTTAATTGAAACTAAGAAAATTACCTATATCGATATCGAAATGCGTTTATAATTTGCTATACGTTTCAAAAAGTATGGCAAAATGCAAAATTAATATAGACACAGATTTCACAGATTACACTGATTTTCACAATAACTATTAATCTGTGTAATCAGTGTAATCTGTGTCTCAAAATTCCGAGCAATATGATCAATTACCATTTAATTTGAAAAGGATACGGCTGATATTTATATATCATATCATATCATTTCATAACCAGAATATAATTACCAATTCATGTTGAGGTGAACTAATTGACATGCCCCTATATATCAGGTGTCTGGTGCAAACTGGACCCAAAATTCCATAAGCCAAAGGCTGATGAAATAAAAGAGTACTGCTCCAGCGATGATAACTACATCAATTGTCCAATCTATGAAAAATACGCGAACATAGAAGGCAACGGCTGCATCTAAGAATGTCTTACTATTAATGACCACAACAGGATATGCCAGTGCTCCAGGCGCAGGTACGATAATTAATGCCATAGCTACCTGGAAAGGTTCAGCCTTCGGGATAGACCTGAAGACAAACGCAAAAGTCCGGCTAAATGGTGATAATAAGATCATCGGGACCATTAAAGAAGGAGGTGACCCCGGACTTATCGAACGATGCGTCGAACTGGTGTTTGAGCGTTTCAGTTACCAGGGCGGTGCCGCAGTAACAACTTCAAGCGAAATACCCATTGCGTCTGGCCTAAAAAGCAGCAGTGCGGCTGCCAATGCTGCGGTACTATCAGCCCTGGATGCTATCGGTGAAAGAATGGAACCCGTTGATGCCGCCCTTATCGGTGTACAGGCTGCAAAGGATGCAGGGGTCACCATTACCGGTGCTTTTGATGATGCAGCAGCATCGATGCTGGGCGGTGTGGTGGTCACAGACAACAGGTCGTCAACCTTAATATTAAGGGAAGAACTGGATTCTGAAGTGATGATCTATGTACCCCGTACACAGGCATACAGCTCACAGACAGATGTGGGACGGTCAAGGCTGATCGCTCCCTGGGTGGATATGGCATACGAACTCTGCATCAAGGGCGAATATGGAAAAGCCATGACATTAAACGGTTTTTTGTACTGCAGTGCCCTGGGGTTCGACCCTGAACCCATGATGATGGCACTGGAAACAGGCATTGAAGGAGTGAGCCTGTCAGGCACCGGCCCCGCATATACAGCATTGGCGAGCAGGGATCAGGCCGGCGAACTGACTGATGCCTGGTCGGCACTGGATGGAAAGGTTATAAGGACAAAGATAAATAATAGCGGTGCAAAGATACAAAGGTAGTGGCTCTATGAAAAAACTTTCCGGAATTAGAATAGAGATTGAAAACATTGACCGCGAGATTATCGGGTTAATAGGGAACAGGACTAACCTGGCAAAGGATGTACTTGAAGCAAAGAAACATGAAGGTCTTCCCATCAATGATGAGAAACAGAATCAGGCAGTCATGGAAAGGGTGGCAAATATCGCCACCGAATGCGGGCTTGATTCAGGTGAGGTTAAAAAAATCTTTGGAATACTTATTAAGATGAGTATCGAGCGCCAGCATGAGCTCAGTGGCGAGGGTAACCTACCGTAAAAAAACTACAACCATTATTGGTCGCAGCTATTTTATCAGGAATCTTATCAGGTCCCTGTCCAGCCGGCTTTCACGTTCGAACTTATCAATGATCTGTTCGTCAGATAATCCTTCAGCTCTTGCCGCTTTTACTTTCTCAAAGAATGCCGGGTTTATCTCATAGTACTCATTGATATCTTTCCTATGTCCCCATACATCTCCTTCCAGTAAAGCAACATTCTGCATTTTCAAGAACATCCTGGTGGAGTCTGAGATGGTTTTCATGAATGAACTGGCAACATGTATCGCCTTTAGTTTGGGGCACATGTTTGCCAGGATCATTATATCCTTATTTGACGGCCTGAATGTGAGATGTATCATCTCTTCATTCTTGTTCAGCGTATCAATTTCATCCTTAGAACTTACTACTCTAATTTTCATTTAATTCACAAAATAATAAACATCTTTATAATATTTAAGCCTTTACACTTCGGAACAAATATAATACAACATTTAATTATTAAATATTGATTATTAAAAATGTTTCCATAATTGTATCAATCAGTGATATAAGTCATACCGCTACTGTCATGCACTGCAATAGTATATCCCTGATATCCCTGGCTGGAATAATCCCTGATGGGTTCCCAATCCTCAAATCCTTTAAGGTTTTCCAATAACCTGATCTCTTCAGTGATCTCTGCCAGAAGCCTACCTTTAAGCAGTTCGGCAAGCTTAATGGCCTCCCCCTCATTCATTGGTCGTCCCACCCCTCTGCATTCTGATACCATTATGTCAGGTTTTGCAGCTCCATTTGTAAATGCCAGGAAGAACGGGTATGTGCGGCATATCCATGGTCTTTGCTGATATAACATGCAGGTATTGTCGTGCTGGATGAATTTACAATCCCCACTACTGTGCCTGTTAAGTACCCATTCAAAACAATGGAGGATACCCTTGCCGTCTATGAACCGGGGTAATGATGGTTCACAAACCTCGTCCGGGGTCATTCCATGGGTGTCAATTACCAGCTGTATCTCATCCGGGAACAGGATGACTGTGTTATCACCAGACCCGGCACGACAGCATTCACCGCACCTCATACATTTAAAACCTATTGAAACAAGCTGTTTGGCCATTTCATTGATACTTAGCTTCTCTGCCATGGATATTTTGACATTCAGGTCACTGACAGCATCCAATATATTGAATCTCATAATCGTATTCCAGTACGGACGGTTTACCGATAAAGTTAATACCTGATATGATCCTAATATATTTTTATATTATGCCGATATATTCTGGCATATTCCAATACAATATTCTGGTGTTATTATGAAACAAATAATCTTTATTTTCCTTATGTGCTTTATGTTAGCAGTATTTGTCCCTGGATGCCTGGAGACAAAAGTAGCAAGTCCTGCCTATGTTAACCAGGCAACGCTTGACAGCCTGGGCTGGACCATGTCAGGTGAACCTCAGGTAGAAAGCATGATCCAGATGGTCGGTGACGTTGAGATAGTTATGAACACTGCCACTGTCAATTACATTGATGAAGACCTTATGACAGACATTAACCGCCAGATAAGCGACCTGGGTGGTACTAAAGATCCAGGTAACAGTGAGGGGGAATTTTCTTCTTTGTTCATGACTACCAGAGTGGCTTTACCTGCAGGCATTACCTTGCCCGAACAGGTGCTTACAGGGATAATTGATGCATCCATCCAGAATATGGGGCAGAAAAGTGAAATAAAGGAATTCTATCGGGTGGGTGAAGAGACTGTCACAATAAATACCGCATCCACTGTCCCGGCCAGATCATATGAGGGCTACATTGAAAGCGGTGATGGTGAAAATATAATGTTTAAAATCCGCGGAGTGATCACCTCCTGGGTTGATGAGGGCACCACTATCATTGTGTTAGGAGTAATACCTGCCGAGGATATGATTATAAAGGAATCCACAGACGTAATGAGTTCTGGAACCTTTACCATAACTATCAATGAAGAGCAGGAGTACCAGGATATTCTGGCATTAATTCAAAACATGGAATAAAACTTCTTTAGTATCCACTTCAAATCTAAGGGTAATTTAAAAATTATTAGACAGGATTGACAGGATATACCGCAACGTCAATATCCTGTAAATCCAGTCAAAATAACATGCTTTTTGAAGTGGATACCTTCTTTACCTGATCTTTTTAGCGGCCAGCTTGATGGCAGCGATCAAGCTATCTCTTGGCATTATTGTAGCAACCGGTATGGTAAGCACTTTTTCTACGGTAGGACTGACGATGGGGGCACATACCAGTGCCGTGGCCCCATCCTGTTCTGCCTTTATGGCTGCCACGATCGCCTCTTCCATAGTCGTGGCCGAATATTCACGGATGGTTATCAGCCGGTTGTCTATCTGCATTTTTTTCTCAATGATACCATCAAGTACCGGCCTGGCCGCAATAACAGCTATGAACTCATTCTGTTCAGAACCTTCCAGTTTCTTTATGGTTTTCACGATCTCCCTTACGGTCTTCATGTTGGAATCCCTGTGGCCAGAGAGTATCTTATAGAGCGTACTGGCAGGTATTCCTGAAACTTTACTGAATTCTGCAGCAGTCATTCTCAGGTCATCCTTTATTACCCTGGATAAAGTTTCCTGGAACATCTCGTCTGATTCAAATGCTGCTTTGATAACTTTTTCGGCTGCGATCATTCCTATACCTATTTATTTCCAGTAACATTCAAGCGTTTATTAATACAATAGTATAATTTATCAATTTATTTAATACTTCTGTGTACAATACAGTCCATAATTGGAAATGGTTATATATATAGTATTCATGATTTTACATTAATAAATAATATAACCAAGTTACAGAGGTTTGGAAATGATAATACAACCATTCAAAATAATAGCCGCAATTCTAATAACCGGAATAATCCTTGTATCAGGATGTACCAGCACTCCTGTTCAAAAAGAAGATGAACCAACAGGATTGACCGAGCTTAGTTTCGGGTACCAACCCAGTACTCACCAGATCGCATACATGGCCGCAGATGCAAAAGGCTGGTGGCTGGAAGACCTGGCACCATACGGCATTACATCCACCAGGGATTACCTGTTCCCGACAGGTGCCCCTGAAATGCAGGCCATGCTTGCAGGGGAGATCGATGTGGCTTATGTGGGATCCACGCCCCCGCTATCTGCAATAGACCAGGGACTTGAGGCAAAGATCGTAGCCGGGGCACAGACACAGGGTTCTGACCTGGTGCTGGCAACTGACCTGTCTTATGAGTCCCCACAGGACCTTGTAGGTCTCAAGATAGCTACATTCCCGACCGGTACCCTGCAGGATACAGTACTCAGGAAATGGCTTCAGGATAATGATATTGACCCGAAGGAGGATGTGACCATTCTGGGTATGGGCGGTGCAAATGCCATAACTGCACTGGCTTCAGGTAATGTGGATGCCGTATTCCTGCCTCACCCCAATCCCACTATAATTGAGTCAGAAGGGTATGCCAGAGTAATAGTACAATCAGGTGAGATGTGGCCCAATCATGCATGCTGTGTAGTACTGGTCAGCCAGGAACTGATCGATGAGCACCCTGACATTGTTGAGCAGATTGTAAAGACCCATATCAAAGCCACCCAGTATATTATAGATAATCCTGATGAAGCTGCCCAAATATTTTCAGATGATATCGGAGTGTCTTATGACATCTCAAGCCAATCCATACAGGACTGGGACGGAGAGTGGGTTAGTGATCCTAACATTGAAATGGATACAGCACTGGAATATGCCAAAGTGCAGTATGACCTGGGATATACGGACAAACTGCTGACTAAGGATGACCTGTTCGACCTGAGTTTCTACAATAAGGTTATAGCTGAGATGGGTGAAGAGTAAAGCTCTTCATCCATTAACTCCTTTTTTAGGTGCATGGGACAATTTCTCGATATGAGGAGACGGAAACTTGAACTGATGTCCATAGCATCTGCTATCATCATATGGGAGATCACTGCAAGGATCATCAATAAAAAAATAATCCTGCCCAGTTTTACAGAAGTAGGTGCTGCTTTTTTAGAACTTGTCAGTGAGGGCGAACTATACAGGGATACAATTACCAGCCTAAACTATTTTGCCATCGGGATGGGATTGGCCATTGCAGTCGGTATCCCCTTAGGTATCATGATGGGATGGTTCAAGACCTTTGATAAGGCAGTTGACCCGATCATCGAGATAATACGCCCCATCCCGCCCCTGGCATGGATAACTTTCGCCATCATGTGGTTCGGGCTTACAAAATATGCCGCAGGATTTGTTATCTTTGTGGGAGCGGTGTTCCCCATACTTGTGAACACCTACACAGGATTCAGGAACACACCAAGGGTTCTGGTGGAATCGGGAAAGGTACTGGGTTGTATTAAAAACAGGGATCTGATCTTCAGGATCGCCCTGCCTGCGGCCCTACCTGCAATTGCAACCGGTGTTCGTGTGGGCATGGGAGTGGGTTGGATGTGTGTAGTGGCAGCAGAACTGTTCGCCGTAAGTACATACGGCCTTGGCTGGAAGATATGGCACTGGAACTCCCTGCACCATATGGACATGGTGCTGACATATATGCTGGTCCTTGGCCTGATCGCATTGGTGATCGACAGGCTTTTCAGGTATATCGTGCAGGAATGGTGGCTGAAATGGCAGACCGGGGTTGTTGTATAGAAGGATTATGCTATGCTTTCGATAAAAAACCTCAATAAAACGTACCATACCGAGGAAGGCGACGAGGTCGTTGCACTATCAGATATAAACCTTGATGTGGCTGATAAGGAATTAGTCTGCTTTATTGGTCCGTCCGGATGCGGGAAGACCACACTGTTAAGGATTACGGCAGGACTTGAGAAACCTGACAGCGGGACATTGACCGTGAACAATGAACCTATTAAAGGACCCGGGCCGGACAGGGGCATGGTGTTCCAGGAATATTCATTGTTCCCGTGGAGGACGGTACTGAAGAATATCACCTTCAGTCTCGAATTGAAAAAAATACCGAAAAGTGAAAGGGAAAAAATCGCAAGAGACTTCCTGGAAGTTGTAGGGCTGTCAAAGTTCGCTGACAGCTATCCCCATGAACTGAGCGGGGGCATGAAACAGCGTGTGGCCATCGCCCGTGCACTGGTGAACGACCCTGATGTGCTGCTAATGGACGAACCTTTCGGGGCAGTTGATGCCCAGACCAGGAACAGACTGCAGCATGAATTGTTGAATATCTGGGAGAAGAAGAAAAAAACCGTGCTGTTCATTACCCATAGTGTAGATGAGGCCGTATTCCTTGCAGACAAGGTGGTTGTGTTCACAGCCCGGCCCGGCAGGATAAAGGAAGTGATCAATATCGATCTGCCCAGACCAAGAGAAAGGACCAGTTTTGAGGCGAATGCGGTCCGGGAACATTTATTGGCTTCACTGGGCGCAGAAATACAAGCTGCAATAGACTAATATATCCCAGGATAGTAATATTTTAATTCGTTTTTTATTAAAAAAAATGGTGACTTTATGGAATTATCAGTTCAATCAATTGACATTAATGTAGGTAAACACAAGGTGGTATTAAACAACCAGGATGCAAGGGAACTGGGAGTAATGGCAGGGGACAGGGTCAGGCTCAAGGACCACGGATACCTCACTGCCATTGTCGATACTACTGATGATATGATCAGCCAGGGTACTATGGGGGCATATCATGAGGTCATGGAACTTATCGGCAGGACTGGTACCATTGAGATCACACCTGCCACAAAACCTGCATCTGTAGGAACTATTAAGAAAATAATGAATGCCCAAAAGATCAGCCGTGATGATATCTATGAACTGGTAAGTGATATCGTAAAAGAGAATCTCAGCGATGTTGAGCTGGCTGCATTCATAACAGCAACCCACATGAACTGCCTGCCTGCCCAGGAGACCGAATGGCTGACCAGGGCAATGATCGATACCGGTGAGAAGATCGAGTTCGATACTCACCCGATCATGGACAAGCACAGCATCGGGGGCGTACCAGGGAACAAGATATCACTGCTTATTGTACCCATAGTAGCAGCTGCCGGACTCCTGATACCCAAGACCAGCAGCCGGGCCATTACAGGTGCAGGAGGCACTGCTGACCTGATGGAAATACTTGCTCCTGTAGAATTCCCGGCAGATGAGATCAAATCCATGACAGAAAAGGTAGGCGGTGTTATTGTCTGGGGCGGTGCCACCAATATAGCGCCCGCTGATGATAAACTGATCAGGGTAGAATACCCGCTGTCACTGGACCCGAGCTGCCAGCTGCTGGCCAGTATCATGGCCAAAAAAGGTGCTGTTGGTGCCGATTGTGTTGTCATAGATATTCCTACCGGGGCCGGAACCAAGATATTGAATGTGGAAGAGGGCAGGGCCATGGCCAGGGGTCTTATCGACCTTGGAGCCAGGCTGGGAATGCAGGTTGAATGTGCCATGACCTATGGTGCTTCGCCGATAGGTAGGACAGTCGGCCCCGGACTGGAGGTAGTGGAGGCTCTTAAAGTGCTGGAAACTATGCAGGGTCCAAACAGCCTTATCCAGAAAAGCGTTGGTCTTGCAGGTCTTATGCTTGAGATGGGCGGTGCCACTGGCAAGGGGGAGGGTCGCAACATGGCCTATGAGATACTGAGATCAGGTAAAGCACTTGCGAAATTGCGCGAGATCATAGAGATACAGGGCGGGAACCCTGATGTTACTGTAAGTGATATTCCTATCGGGGATAAAACGGCACAGATAGTAGCCCCGGCAAACGGATATGTAGTAGAGTTCCATAATAAACGCATTGTTGAGATCGCCAGGCTGGCCGGTGCGCCCAATGATAAAGGGGCAGGGGTCCTGATACATAAAAAGAAGGGTGAGACTGTTAAGAAAGACGAGCCCATACTGACGATCCATGCAGAAAAGGAATGGAAACTCACCAATGCTGTCAACAGTGCTAAAAAAAATCTACCTATTATAGTGGAAGGGATGTTGTTGGAAACCGTTCAGGATCACAGTGAAATATAATGCGGCTTCCAGGGATATTATAACGTTTCCATATGGAGATATGATCAAATTTCCATATAGAGATGGGATCAGGCTTCCATATATTCTGTCATTTTCTTTGAATGCTGCTCGACCAGGGTTGTCTCCAGTTTGAATGAATAAAAAAATATGACCGAACCTTCCGGGACATCATCCCATAGGTGGGTGTCCACACATTCCTTCCCGAACTCTTCCACAAGGCCCTGGTAAGTGGCAGCCTCTATCTTGTCCACGTTTATAGCAAAATCTTCAAGTTGCTTTTTCTGGCTGTTCTTTACCCTGTAAACGCCTTTATTGTAGAACAGAGGTGAAACAAATGTGCTGTTACCGTTCTGGATTGTTTCGTCAATCCTGTAAGGATCCAACTCGATGATATTACCTATCCTGGATATGTCAAGCTTTTCCTCCACGCCGATACCTCCATAGAAATATTGATATATGCTTATTATTCAAATTCAATAGTTTTACACAATATATAAAATCATGCATTTTTATCATGGTAACTTTAATTATCCAATACGTTGTATCTAATTATTGAAATGCAAAATTATAAGGGGCGAGATAATTACCATGTCTGAAAGGAAATATATAATAGAAACCAAGCGTTATATTGACGATAAAGGGAAAACGACCTTTGACAGCTGGACCACATCAGCCAAGGTCGTTGAAGTAAAACATGAAGATCAATACCTGGTATTCTTCCCGCTTGAAGGGGACAATGCAGGTAAAAAACATTATATCCCTTTCGCTAATATCCATATTGTACGTGAACTCTAATCTTTAATGGAATTACTTCCACTGTGGATCTTAGCTTTGGCTTTCTATTTTTTTCGTATTACCGGATCTCAGCTTAAGCTTTCTAATTGAGCCTCTGGCAAAACCCACATAACGTCTTTAAAATCACAAATTCTTCTTGTAATTAAAATTTACTTCTAAGCTCTTAGATTGACAAATTTCTGAAAGCACTTGGTGCCCTGATTAAGTCGTGTATTCACACTTTAAAAGCCGTCAATGCCGTAATTAAAGCCGCAATGTTTTAAACCGAAACAAAATTCAGTGAAAGGGGATGAAAGTCTTGCTTGATGGATTTTGGGCTGGATCAGCTATATACTGATCACCTATTTTCACTGAGTCTATCCATATGTCCTGTTCCGGGTCATAGAATTTATCATGCCGCAGATAATCCGGTGGCATATCCACACCCAGCGTCACATTCTCATCCCAGTAGGCAATATCATTCACATCATACTTCGTCCCATCATCCATCACATGCTCTTGCCTCATGCTCAGCCCAATAGGAAAATACAGCGCAGACTTTAACAGACTGGCACCATTATTATTAGCTTCCCGCACATCGCTTGCCGATTCACCGAATTTATCATCTATCTGTTCGTTGATGTTCCCTGCCGCACCCCCGTACTGCTCATTCACCTGGTGCAGCACCTCATCCACATACCACTCCCGCATCTGGCTGATGGTTTTGGCACTACAGCTGGAATACTTCCCGCCGCTATAGTATCTGGCCTTATCCACATACCTGCTCTGGTTCGCCCTGATCTTGGCAGTCTGGTCCCTGGCTGTTCCCTGCCGCAGCCACTGGCAAGGCACCTGGAATCACCATTGATTCAGTTCCTTCTCCCCAGCACCACAAGCGCAATCCCCAGCAGTGCACCCGCCACCCCGAATCCAGGCGACCCCTGGGATGGGGGCTGGTAAGTGGAGGAGGTGTCGGCGGCGGTGCGGGCGGAGGCGAGCGATATGAAGGCCGAGTGTTGTGCTGGAATAAAGCGAATTCACCGCAAAGAACGCGAAGGTCGCAAAGACAATGTTGTTTCGGCTTTGCGTCCTTTGCGCTCTTTGCGGTGCACAATATAATTATATTTTAACAGCCATGGTCACCATCGGCAGCACTCACCACACACCACGCCCCAACCCACGATCAGTGCATGTGGACCCGCACCCGGACCGCATAGCATTGACAGGGCACCCGGAATCATGGTGTATTCAGTTCCGCCTTGCCAATACCACAAGCGCAATCCCCAGCAGCGCACCCGCCACCCCGAATCCTGGTGACCCCTGGGATGGGGGCTGGTCAGTGGACGAGGGGTCGGTGGTAGTGCGGGTGGGGCGGAGCATTCCTATTCCAACTTTAATACCTGGTCAATACAATCTTTCAGACTTTTGTAATCAACATAATTACACATTGTTTGGATTCTTTTTATTCCTACACTTTTTTGATCTCCTAACTCACTCTCGATCTCTTCTGTGGAAAGGACATAGAATTGCCAGTCTCTTATATCAAGGACGTTTACTTTCGACTCGTCAGTTTCTGCATATAGACAGAATACATAACAGTCTGCCGCACGGACAGGTTCAGTTTCAAATGTGTTATCCTCGGCATACCATGCTTTCTTTTTCGATATGTCAAACCTGATAGGAGATAGTTTACGTTGCTTCCAGCTTTGAATATACGCTGAAGATTTTACTTCAATTTTTCTACCTTTATAGAGTAGATCAACTCCATCCCATTCTATTTTTGGTATATTTACAACATCAAGTGACGAACCAACTAAAAACTCAGCATAAATAGCTCGATTTCGATTACTTAAAATATCTGAATATGCCCACGACCAGAAGTCTCCAACAGTTAATTTTCTCGACCCAATTATTTTATCATTTTGGCTCAGTTTTTTATTTATCATAGTCTGTTTGAATATCGTACTTGTTAATAAAATTAACTGATTTAGACAATAATATTATATCCTTCTCCCCAGCACCACAAGCGCAATCCCCAGCAGCGCACCCGCCACCCCGAATCCAGGCGACCCCTGTGACGGCGTCTGGTCAGTGGACGAGGGGTCGGAGGCAGTGCGGGTGGGGGCGGGGCCTGAATAAAGTTCACCATGAACCATGATGTTAGCTGCTGTGAATGATAATGGATATCCTTCCTTCTCATCTCGATCATAGAAGGTAAAAGCAATATTTAACGGAATAGTCCATCCTGCGGCTTCATCTGTTGGCTGCACAATCCATTCGAAAGTAACTGTTTCACCTGCGTTATGGCCAAATTCCCTGGCAACCTCAGTAAATTCACTTGGACCTTTAATCACTTCAAATGGTTGATCTACATTTTCAAAACCAAAACCTGAAGCCGTAATGCGAGTTGAAACATCAACATTTTTTTTCAGGTATACTACTGCTTTAATTGTAGCTGGCTCACCCACTTTTAATTCAGCGTCATAGACAGTACATTTTTTATCATTAAAATATACTGAACCATTGGCAAATTCATTTTCAAAAGCACTAACATTACAAGTTAAATAAATCAACACAAATAACAACATTATTTTTTTAACTAATTTCATATTTTCCATCCTTCGTTTATTGCTCCTATCGAGTTTTCAATAGTTTCCCCTTCCCGTTTATCACCGACTCCTTTTGGACCGGGAGGAACAAAAATAAAAGTTCCGGTAGTAAACTCAAATTCGATTGGATTATTGTTGCCTACAACTGATCCAGTCGCTGGATCACGAATATCTACATAATCTTCTCTTGAATAAATCTGCGCTTCATGCCCAAATATCGGGTGTGGATGACATTCATTATCAAAATCATATAAGTGAAATTGATAAAATCTTCCTTTAACCCGGATCTTCCAAATATTTGTAGTTGCTACCCAGGCCGTACTGGGCGATGGCGGCAAGACCTGCTGTCCGCCATTTATAAGAGGAATTGTATTTAACGCAACATAAGTAAAAGCATTGATATTTTGCAGTGAAAGAGGAATGAATGTCTCACTTGATGGATTCTGGGCTGGATCGGCTATATACTGCTTACCCATTTCCACTGCATCTATCCAGATGTCCTGTTCAGGGTCATAGAATTTGTCATGCCGCAGGTAATCCGGCTCCATATCCACACCCAACGTCACATTCTCATCCCAGTAGGCAAGATCATCTACCCCATACTTCGTCCCATCATCCATCACATGCTCTGGCCTCATGGTCAGCCCTATTGGAAAACA
>Ga0255457_1066_pt1 | contig 16809 bp, 16 predicted proteins | sample ANMaggQBNCT02L10_FD_182650 | JGI IMG/M metagenome (GOLD analysis project Ga0255457, IMG submission 182650) | Sediment cell enrichment communities from methane seep in Santa Monica Basin, California, United Staets - ANME aggregate JGI... | ecosystem: Environmental > Aquatic > Marine > Cold seeps >...
GCCCTGATAATAGCCTTCATCACTCTTTATGGGATCAGGTTGAACGAAGATATCCATGAGATTGCCCAGGAACAGTTTACCCATCAGCAATTATTACTTTCAAAACAGATGTCTACAGGGATTGAGGAATTCCTGAACCAAAAGACGATAAATATTGAGATACTGGCCAATCATATCTCGAACACCCCGCCCGATGAAATGATTACTGAATTCATGAATGTGTACTATAACAGCCGGGGGATCCATGTCATAGAATTCATAAATGAAAGTGGTGTCATTACAATGGGATATCCACTTGAGAACATACCTGTCGGATATGACCTTTACGAACATGACCAGGCCTATACTTTCGAAAAGGCCAGGGACAATAAAAAAACATATATTGCAAGACCCCTTCTTTTAACAGAAGGTGGACTGGGAGTAACTATCTGGTCACCCGTTTATGACGGTGACGAATTCAAAGGTGTAGCCCTTGCGATTATAAGATTATCGTATATTTCAAATCGGTTCCTTCAAACCTATGACTCTCCAGAGGAGATATATATTATTGATGAGTTCGGGACAATATTATATGATAGTTCCGATCGATACCGGGCAGGGGAAAATTGTATAGATGTGGTAAATGAGACTAACCCTCTTCTTTTACAGATACTCAATGAACAGATGAACGGTTCCGAAGGTATCGGTTATTATTTTGAAAGCAATACATCTAAAAAGAAATTGACAGCCTATTCACCGATCAAGTGGCGAAACCGCTTGTGGTCTGTAGCTGTGGCATCCCCTCAATCCGATGTTGATGAGCTGATATATTCTGTCTATGTGAAACAGGTTGGATTCATAGGATTATCCGGCGGATTTATTGTATTATTCAGCCTTTCAATTATCCTATTACTGACAAAATGGAATAAATCACTGGAACTTGAGGTGGCCAGCAAGACCAGCGAGATCACTAAATCCAATGAACTCCTGAAGCGGGCAAATAAAAAACTAATGGAACTGGACAAGCTGAAATCTGATTTTGTGTCAATGGTCTCACATGAATTAAAGACTCCGTTGACCCCTATGAAAACTTCAGCTGAATTCCTGTTGCAAAATGACCCGGATGTGAATGTCAGAAGGGAAATGCTTGAGTTGATTGTAAGGAATATCGACCGCCAGACAAGAATGGTAAACGACATGCTGGATATTTCCAGGATCGAATCAGGCAATATGAGATATAGGAAGGATATGCTGGATATTGGTGAGATAATTAATTCTGCTATTGAAACAATAAAAAAGCAATCAGAAGAAAAGAAAATAAATATTACCACTGATATTCCTACTGACCTGCTAAAGATCAATGCTGACAAAGATAAATTGATACAAGTGTTTATCAATCTTTTAAGTAATGCATTGAAATTCACGCCCAATGGTGGGAATGTGGAGATAAAGGCTAACGAATCAGAGAAATACATAGAAGTATGTGTGAAAGACGATGGGATAGGCATCCCGTCCGACAAGATCGATAAGATATTTAACAAATTTTACCAGATCGATAATACTTCTGCCCGCCCCTATGGTGGTTCAGGACTAGGGCTGGCTATCACAAAAAGTATAATGGAGGGGCATGGTGGAACGATCAGGGTGGAAAGTACACCGGGCGAGGGGAGTATATTTATTTTAACATTTTTTAAATAACTCTTATATATTCTATATAAAATTTTTTAATTATTCGACAAGTTTAAATACCAATACGTTTAATATGTATTTGACGATAAATCGTCAAGTTTGAAAGGTTGTAGGAATGATCTGAATGACCGAAGCAAACAAGTTGGCTGATAAAGTTATGGCAGAAGCAAAAGATAGTGTGAAATTCTGTCCAATTTGTCGCAGTCAGATAACCCAGCACATCATTACTTCAAAATGGCTAGATGTGGGTATATGCAGTTGCGGCTGGACTTCCTCTGAGACTCCTGCTGTGGGGCCACATCAGTCAAAGTTCTATAAGGCCTCCCCCCGCAAGCCAGATATGAAACAAACCATTGATCTGGCGGCAACAATCCCATCAAAAGATAAGCATCGAGGGCGTAAGATGTTTAAAGATCACACCAGCCGTTTTTTTACCAATCCCCATTCCACCGATGTGTGAAATACATCTGGGGAATGAGAGTAGGGTACAATTCACCTCATATTTCTATTTGTAGACTAATTGATACCCTTTTCAACCAACAAATTTGCTATGGTCTTTAAAAGAGTATCCACTTCAAATCTAAGGGTAATTTAAAAATTATTAGACAGGATTAACAGGATCTACAGGATATACCGCAACGTCAACATCCTGTAAATCCTGTAAATCCGGTCAAAATACCATGCTTTTTGAAGTGGATACTGACAGATCTATAATTTGGTCTTCCTATGCTGGTTCAATGCTATAAAGGCAGTGCAAATGAAAATCCGTTATTGAGAGAACTCCTTACTCAGTTCTACGAGACCTACGGATTTTATCCTTCGATGTTATCTATAGATAAGGGCATGGATAGTGCAGCAAATAACGATTTTTGCAGTGAATTTGGAATAAGTGCGTATATACAAGCTCGCAATTTTGGAAACAAGGAACTAATTAAAACTGAAAAAGGAAAAACATTTCATCCAAATTACGTGGAAATTACTGATCCGCGTGTGCTAGAGAGAATCGCTAATCGAAGAACTGAATCCGAGAGGCAGTTTAGTAACGATAAGTGGGGATACAGACGTGACAGAATGTCAAACAGGGGTGTAAGTGAGGTAGAATTGTATATGTTGATTACAATGATCACTACATTGCTGACTGCAATAACCGCTTTTTGTGTCGGAAGATCTGACCTGATACGAAGTTTAAGTGCTTTCAAATGGTTGACCAAAGAAGGACAATAGCAAATTTATATGGGAAATAAGATACTAATAACCGTTTATAGGCAAAACGGGGTAAGAAGAAAGTCTACTCTCAATCCCCATTAATACCCGAGTTTATAAGTTATCCTGCAAATCGCCACCATCCTCCTTTTTTAATGTAGGGTCTAGTAAAATTTAATTATTAATCGTTTTTAGTTGTTGCACAAATCTCTACATAATACGCTTAAAGCAACATATTTTTCCATCAGAAACCAACGTTATCCACCACAATCTATTAATATAGTAGGGTCTAAAACAAAGATATGCATTTTAAAATAAAAACCATCAACAACCTCAAATACCTCTACGTTATCAAAAATGAACGCATAAACGGCAAAGTCGTACAGACAATACAGAAATCAGTTGGATCAGCTGACAAAGTATACCAATTACTCACATCAAACAAACCAATGCACATTGCATCATATTCATTCGGGAAACCTGCTGCATTCATCAAAGCTGCCGAAGAAGTTGGTTTAATTGAGAGTTTAAACAAACACATCACCCGAAAAAAAATGGGAGGGCTAACACCTGCCGAATATCTTCTTTTAATCGTCATTGGTAGGTCAGAACATGCACTTAGCCGAAATGTTCTCGATGACTACTTTAAAAAAAGTTCGCTTCAGTTCATATGGAGTCCAAAGCTTAAACTATCGAGCCAAAATTTCCTTAACTACATGGAGAAACTTGATGAAGAAATAATACGAAAAATCGAACTCGATGTCTCCCGTGCATTAATTAAACAAGGCATTAAACCTACACGACTCATCTTTGACACAACCAACTTTTATACACATATTGAACATGGCGAAAACCTGCCACAAAAAAGTAAATCAAAAGACAAACGATACGACAAGAACCTTATCGGAGTCGGATTGACAATATCTGATCAAAATATCCCATTCCAGTCAGTCACTTATCCTGCAAATAAACATGACGCAAAATTATTCCCTGAATTAATTGACGACATCTGTGAGCGTCTTCAGGAAATTAAAGTACCTGCTGAAGACATGATCCTTGTTTTTGATCGAGGCATGAATTCCAGTGGCAGCATCGGAAAAGCAATAGATAAAATGCATGTTGTCGGGTCGCTGCCTGCATCTATGTGCAAGAATGAACTCAAGATACCTGTTTCAGAGTATGCTGAAAATTGGAAAAATGGCAATGGAAACATCATTAAGGCACATTATGTTACAGGAAAATGGTATGAAACTGATCTGGTTGGTGTTGTCAAATATAACGATTCCAGCAGACGTAAGCAGGCTAGGGAATGGGAAAAAAACAAAGTGAAAATTTCAGAGAAAATAGAGGATATTAGGTCAAAGCTTAACCGAAAGGGAAGGGGGAGAAAAATGACTGCAAAAGGGCTTATGAATCGTGTTGTTGATGCAATTTCGAAGCAGTACAGGGGTTTGTTTGATTATAGTGTCCTTGAAGTGGAAGGAAATTTACAACTTAAGTTTGAACTCAATGAAACAAAAGAAGAAGAGTTCATTGTAGCGATGGGAAAGACTGTTGTTTTTACGGATAAAACGGATTTTACAGCACGTCAGATCGTTGAGATCTATGATACCCGCAATACGATTGAAAGTGATATCAGATGGCTTAAAGATAAGTTGTTAATTCCGTTAAAGCCCACTTATGTCAGGAAAGATGTGATGATCAGGGCGCATGTGTTTTTGTGTGTAATGGGATTGTTGTTATACAATTATCTGCTCTATCTGATTGAAGATACAGGTCTGTCGATAATGAAGTTAGCAGATTATCTGGATCAAATGAGGCTTGGATTGGTGTTCAATGACAAAAATAGTAAGAATGCAGAGTTTATTATCGAGGATATGAATAAGGAAACTGCTGAAGTGTTCAGCAAGTTACAACTTGGAAGGTATATTCCAGACTGAATAAATTTTTTATTAGACCCACAGTTTTTCGGAGTCAATGGGCTTGATTTTTTGATTTCTTATAAACTCGGGTAATACTTGAAAAGGAAACTCTGGTAAGGGAGGATTTCATCATGAGGATATTTAGATTCTTTTGCTACTGGTACTTATTTCAGGATGCATAGCCAGTGAGCCAGATGAAGAGACCCTAAAAGAGGAGGATATTAGTATGGATGCAATATCGATTTCTTCAGACGTATTTGAGAACGGGGGTATGCTGTCGTCCGAATACACATGTGACGGCAGTGATGTATCGCCTGGCCTATCCTGGAATGGTATCCCAGCAGGCACACAGTCCATCGCCCTGATAGTGGACGACCCGGACGCACCCGGCAAAACCTGGGTCCACTGGGTGATCTACAACATACCTGCCAGCAGCAGCGGACTGCCCGCTGCTGTACCAAAGAACAAGACCCTGGACGACGGCAGCCTGCAGGGCAAGAATGACTTTGGCAGGATCGGCTATAACGGACCCTGCCCGCCGCCGGGCAAAGCACACAGGTATTTCTTCAAGGTATATGCCCTGGATACTACACTCAGCTTAAAGGGCGGTGCTACCAAATCGCAGCTTGAGGCCACAATGTCAGGGCACATCCTGGCACAGGGAGAGATGATTGGGAAATACGGGCGCTGACCGAGTATGTAGCTGCCGCGAACCAGGGGTCATTCTTTTGCGATTGTGTCTTCGGGCATCGTTGGTCTTTTATTAGTTTTATATAAATTATTAGTATAAATATATAAATATATTACGGCATTTTCACAAGATTAATTCCCATAGTTCATTATATCTTCTAAAAGAAACACCAAAACTTACCCAATATTTCCTTTTCTCCTGTAGATTCATATGTAAAAAATGATATAATATTATATATTTATTTCGACTTTAATTTGAAGTTCTTTGCTATTAATTTCTCACTCCCCGCACCCTCTCGCCTTCACCCTTCCCAGGTACCGGTCCCGCTCTGCTCCATCCGCCCTTGTGGTGTGGGGCTGGCAGGCGCTTTTCGATTATTCCTGCGATTTTGGGTGCGAAGTGGGGATGGATGCTTGGGTGTGTGTTTACAGGTGGATTCCGACGAGGAAGCTGTGTTCATGATAAAAATAAAATATTGCTAAATATAAAACTGATAATGGCTCCCACTCATAGCATTGAATATGTGGTTATGAATGATCGTGATGAAATTTTAATTTGTCTGCAAATATGAAAAAATAATAAAATAAATTAATGCTAAATCACCTTGAAAATGAATTATTAACAAATAACCATATAAATATTTTAACTGTTGAAGGGGAAGATAAATGATATTTATGGAATTAATGTTAATCTGACAAAGTCGAGTTAGTCCAAGAGTATAAATAAAAACTGATACTATTAATTGGCAGGGGGTTAATTTAGATGAATGTTCTTTTAATTTCTCCAAAAGTTATGGTGCCTGGTTGGGAATTACTCATTGGTGGATATACCATAGGATCAGGTATCCTCTATATAGCAGCTACGATACGGCAGGCCGGTCATAACGTTGCTGTGGAATTGGGAAATGAAGATAACATAATATCACTAATAAAAAAGCATTCTCCGGAAGTTGTAGGAGTAACCTGTCTAACAGCAACATATCCAACAGCTAAGAATGTAATAAATCTCATTAAGAAATTTGACCCCGCTGTTTTAACTGTTCTCGGGGGACATTATGCCACCTTCATGACAAGAGAGATTTTTTCACAATGTAATGTGGACTATATTCTTCGTGGTGAGGGTGAAATTGCATTTGTCAAGTTATTGAAAGAGATAGAAACGGGAAATACCGATTCTATTATTGAAGGGATTGCTTTCAGGAAAATGAACAAGATTTTCAATGAACATTCTTATACCCTGTTAAAGGATATTGACACAATTCCGCATCCTGCAATTGATCTTGTTCCAAAAGAAATAAAAGACTTTATGCCGATCATACATACCAGCAGAGGATGTCCACACAGATGTTCTTTTTGTTCAGTTTCTGCTTTTTATGACGGTAAATGGAGAGCAAGAAAAATCGAGAATATTATAGCTGAAATTGAAGCGTATGCTTCACAGGGTATTAAACGCTTTTATTTTATCGATGATAACCTGACAGTCGATACAAAAAGAGTAAGAACCATATGTAAAGAACTGAAGGATAAAGGACTGGACGATTTACAATGGCGCTGTCTGAGCAGAGTGGATTCTATTTACAAAGACCCTGTTATGATCGATAAAATGGCAGACAGCGGATGCACTTCCATGTCATTAGGCATTGAAAGCGGAGTCCAGGAGATCTTAAACAGGTATAAGAAGAATATAAGCCTTAACCATGTGGAAGAAGCTGTAAAAATTATGAATGATTCTTCAATTTTTCATGGATGGTACATGATAATTGGTTCTGGAGATGAATTTGATGCGCCAAAGTATATTGAAAAAAATATAGATTTTATGAAAAAAGTAAAATTTGATGTTTTACAGATTTCTATTCTGACTCCATTTCCAGGAACAGAATTATATGCTAAAATGGCAGCAGAAAATCGATTATTACATAAAAATTGGAATCAATATGATTGCACACATTGTGTATACCAGCCACTGCATATGACCCCTGAACAGATAGAGCAATATCACATTAAAGCATACAGAACATTATACCTAGATCGTGGACTCGACCTTTTTAAGATAGCATATAAGGGCTTTAACAGTGGATTTTTATCCCCAACAATGATCTTAACATCAGGTAAACACGGTCTGGACATCATATTTAAGAAAAAGAAATTTTATGAAGCGATTAAATCTTTTGAATAGATCATGTTCATAAGCGTTTCACCTGAGTAAAATGTATCTAAAGTATATGGGTCGTTACAGTCAACTCAATGAAGGGCTTTGATAATATCATTCTCATCTTTTATTTTGCCTTTTTCAATTGAAACAGACAATAGCTTTTCAATCAGATCAATCTCTTTTGCAGAAAAAGTTTCATCATATTTGTTATCCCTGAATATCTTATCCCTTATTGCCTCAAGAATAAATTCCTGGATATTCCGATAACCAAAGTTCTCAGTATATTGCTCTGCAGCCGATCGTAACTTTGGAGGTAATCGAAGGTTTATCTGTGTACTTGCAGAAGTCATTGATACCAATAGATATTTATTGGTATTAATATTCATAATTATACCCCGCAGCTCTGCTGCGGTTGGGACAAACCGAGTAATAACTTTTAACCAGAGTACATATTACTATACATGACTGAGTTAAAACATGCATGCCACTGTGTTTATCAAATTCGATACCATATGGTTTTTTGCATAATATATAGGAAAAAAATATTATTCAAGAAAGATAGAGTTGAATTTTTCAAAGAAATATGTTTTGAGATTGGAGAAAGATATTGGTTTGAATTTGATGCAATAGGTACGGATGGGGATCATGTGCATATTTTTGTTGGTGCAGCACCAAGATATGCACCCTCAAGAATTATGCAAATTATTAAAAGTATTACGGCCAAGAACATTTTCAAGAAATACCCCGATATTAAAAAACAACTGTGGGGTGGACATTTTTGGAGTGATGGTGGATATATAGGGACGGTCGGAGATGGAGTTACAACTGATATCATAAAGAGGTATGTTGAGACGCAAGGTACTAAAGAAGAAAAGGAAGGTTGCAAACAAATGAAACTTTTGGAGTTCAAATGAAAACAAAACTACAAAGCGACGGCACATCATGCCCCGCAGCTCTGCTGCGGTTGGGTGTGCCGGCGCAACGTTTGACTACTACGGCTCTCCTGCCCCCCATATCGCTCCACTGTCCGCCCTGGCGCCCTTTTGGCGTGGGGGCTACAGGCGCTTTTGTGGTGCCTCATGGATGTAGGGGTGTCAGTGCCCTGACTCCATATTCGACAATAAAACGATGGGGATTCATGTTCTGCTGGTTGTTGGTGGGGCAGATGTCGCCATATTTATATCTAAAAACAATTGATTAATTGCAAGGTGAAAATATTGATTTTTAAAGTAGTTCTGGAATTAGCTGAAGAGGGTGGCTATGTAGTATATGTGCCTTCTCTTCCCGGATGTATTTCTGAAGGTGACAGTAAAGAAGAAGCACTGAAAAACATCAAAGAAGCTATAGAATTATATTTGGAACCAATAGAAAATCCTGTTTTAGCTAATAGTGCCGAGGTCGCTGAAGTTGCTGTCTAGCCAGGTATATCAAATGAAGTTACCAGTCGTTTCAGGCGAGAAAGTAATTAAGGCATTTTTAGATGCTGGTTTTGTAAAAGTCAGGCAGCATGGAAGCCATGTAAGATTGGAAAAGATTGAAGGTAATGATACAATTAAACTTACAGTTCCATTACATAATCCAATGTATCCATTTCAAAAAGTATGGTCAAATGTAAAATCAATGTAGACACAGATTTCACAGATTACACTGATTTTCACAACCACTATCAATCTGTGTAATCAGTGTAATATGTGTCTCAAAGTTCCGAGCACTATGATCAATTACCATTTAATTTGAAGGGGATACAATCCAATGAAGAAAGGGACTCTAAGCAGATTAATTAAAGATGCTGGTTTAACAATCGATGAATTTGTTAATCTTTTGTGATTTTATACCCTCACACCTTTCTTGCTTCACTCAAGCCTGCTGCCCATTTCAACGAACTTCAGCCTCGCCTCCCCCCTTGTGGTTTGCTGTGCGGGCCCATCAAGCGCTTTTATGGTTCCACATGAATGCATGGGTATCCGGCGGTCCGGGGTGCGAAGTGGATGTTATTTCGGTTAGCTGCCGGCAGCTGTTAAAATATAATTTATATGCAATACTACATCGCTACGGACGCAAAGCCAAGGCAACAAGGCGCAGATTAGAAATATTATTTTCGTCCAATGGTTATTTATAAATTTATTGCACATTTACACCAAGGAGAGAATGTCATGGCTTTGAATGTTAATGTGAATAGTGACTTTTCAATGCAGGAGGTAAGCGACGTAATTCGCTCTGCTCTGGCTCTGGATGAGCGGCTCGCAAAACATAAAAAAGCCAGGTATTATGATTTATGTAAAGATTTTGAGACAAAATATAAGATGAGTTCAGATATTTTCATGCAAAAATTTGAATCCGGGCAACTGGACGACCTCGATGACTATTTTGATTGGTATGCAGCAAAAAAAGGATTGAATCACTGGAATCAAAAGTTGAACATATTGTCAGGTATCAGCCTATGAATGCAAGAGAGTATTACTCTCAGATTGAAACTACTATTAATGACTGCCCGATAGCCTCCATTTCTCCGCATTTCCTGCCACCGCAGCCCGTCAGGGCGGCAGGTGGCAGCCAACCTTGTGGATTCCTGTGAACTTTGAACCACCAAGGACGCGGAGTGCGCAGAGCATTTTTACCTTTCTCTGTGATCTCGGTGGTTAATATTTACTAAACTCCAAAATGACTGATAGTTCCCTGCTGGCCCCGGTTCTTTTCCTGGAAATTATTTTTGGCCACGAGTACCCCAAACAATTGCCAATGGATTTAACCTTAAGTCCAAAAACATATACACACCCATGAAACGAACAGGAGTTACAAACCTGCCCCTGCACGGCGGGGCAGCACCCAGATGGCTGTTCAACAGGATGGTAAAACTGTCAGGCGGCATCTGCGATGCAATATTACTGGATTTCGGACCGGATGAGATGCTAAGACGGCTGTCAGACCCTTACTGGTTCCAGGCGTTCTCATGTGTGCTCGGATTCGACTGGCACAGTTCCGGCACGACCACCACCACCTGCGGCGCCCTGAAAATTGCACTAAACCCCCAGGAGCACGGCATCAAGGTATGCGGCGGGAAAGGCAGGACGTCCAGGAAGACGCTGGATGAAATAGACCAGACTGCTGAAGTATTCAGTCTTTCAACCACAGATATCGAGCAGCTCAAGTACTCAAGCAGGATGAGCGCAAAGGTTGATAACAGCCTGATACAGGATGATTACAGTCTGTACCACCACTGCCTGGTATTTGACGAGAAAGGAGACTGGACCGTTATCCAGCAGGGTATGAACGATTCATATGCCAGGCGGTACCAGTGGTTATCAGAAGGAGTGAAAAGTTTTGTGGAAGAGCCGCATTCCGGCATAGCATCGGATGATATCAAACCTGATGTGCTGGACATGACAGCAAGGGAGAGTTATAATACACAGGAAGTAAGCCTTGACCTGATACTGGACGGTCCCGAACACCTGAAGCAGTATTTCTGCAAAAAGAACCAGACGAGGCTGGACGATTTCACAGGTAGCAGGTTAGATGATATCAGAGGTAGAAGGGTGGATGAACTGTCACTGCCGCCACGTCATCATATCATAGATATGGATATCACAGAGAAGGGGATGAAGGTACTAAAGGAAGCCTACGAACTCCAGCCTTCATCCTATGAGGAACTTGTCTCGCTAAGGGGCATGGGGCCGCAAAAGATACGCGCATTGGCACTGGTTTCAGACCTTGTTTACGGTACACGGCCGAGCTGGCGCGACCCTGTGAAATACAGTTTCGCCCACGGCGGGAAGGATGGATTCCCGTTTCCTGTGGACAGGGACACGTATGATAAGAGTATCAGCACCCTGAAGGATGCAGTGGAATCCGCCAGGCTGGGTGAAAAAGATAAACAGAATGCTATAAGAAGGCTGAGCCAGTTTATTTCAGATGAATGAACAGGGATTATAGTCAAGAACATAATATCTTTGACATATATCCTGAACACTTTGCGTTCTTTGCGTCCTTTGCGGTGTATGATTTTGGTCACCGCAAAGTCCGCAAAGTCCGCAAAGATTAGTTTGAATTGTTTGGTTTTTGACTATAGATAAATTAACAGGGATTAAATGAATGAACAGGAATTATATGTACTTGACTGATGATGAAGGGATCGGGGACCGGATAATAGAGATACGGCGCCGGTTGCACAGGATACCAGAGTTAAGTTTCCATGAGTTCAGGACACAAGAAGCAGTGATGGAGCTTCTGGAGAAGATAGGGCTAGCGGGAGAGTTTATTGCAAAAACCGGTGTCATTGCCACAATACAGGGCAAAGGTCCAGGGAAATGCATCGCACTTCGTACGGATATGGACGGACTTGAGGTGACCGAGGAGCCGACACAGTTCAACAGTGAATATATTTCACAGCACCCGGGTTTTATGCACTCCTGCGGGCACGATGCCCACATGGCAATGGTGCTGGGGGCTGCCATGCATCTTATACAGCAAAAGGATAATTTCCCAGGTTCTGTCAAATTGATATTCCAGCCCGCTGAGGAGCAGCCCCCAGGGGGCGCACTTGATGTTATAAGGGACGGCGGCCTGGATGGAGTGGATGCAATTATCGGGCATCACGTTTTAAGCCACATTGATTCGGGTGAGATAAAGTTCAGGGCCGGGCCATTTTTGGCGGCATCAAATGTAATGAAAATAAAGATCATAGGTAAGGGCGGGCATCATCTTAGCCCGGAGCTTGTCATAGACCCTATAGCAATTGCTTCCAGGTTTATTGGCTGTATCTGTGATAGGATCAAGATGAAGATACCGCAAGACAGGTTCATTTTAGGTTTTGGTAAGATAGCGGGTGGGTCCCAGTTCAACAGGACACCTGATGAAGTGGAAGTAATGGGCAGTTTCCGTACCTTTGACAACAGGGATACACAGGATATAGAGGATATTATTAAACAGGTCCTTGATGAACTAGTGGATATGTATGGCAAGCAGGATTTCCCTGGACTGCCAGCTTATGAACTTGATATTGAGCACGGGTATCCGGTTCTGGTCAATGACCCGGTGTTCTCAAATAAGGTATTGAGGCTCCTTAAAGAGCATTTCCCTGAAGTAGGTGATGATAAACCTTTCTTCGGGGCAGAGGATTTCGCCTACTACCTTCAGGAGATACCAGGTGTCTACATTGGCTTGGGAATAAGGAATGAAGCAAAGGGTATTACTGAAGGCAACCATTCCAGTAGGTTCGACATCGATGAGACCGTGCTGGTGGATGGTACCAGGATGCTGGCCACCATCGCACTGGACTTTTTGAACGACCCTGGAGAATACCTGTTGTGAAAAAACCTGTCGTGAGGATACCTGCCGTAAAGATAGAGGTATTCACTCCTGACAGGGCTGGCGAGGTGAGGCAGTTTGTCCTGGGTGTGCTTGAAGGGGAAGGATTCGGGTACGATCCGGTAAAGGATTCTGACCTTGAGGATATTTGCGGATACTACCTTGACAATGGCGGTATGTTCTATATAGGGACCATTGACGGTGTTGTGGTGGGGACAGGTGCGGTTCGCAGGATAAGTTCGAAAAAGTGTGAAATAAAACGTATTTATGTGAAACAGGAGTTCAGGGGCCGGGGTTTTGGTAAGGAGTTGTTCTTAAAAGCGCTTGGATTTGCCAGGATCCATTATCATGTGGTTACATTGAAAACTGACAGAACCCTTATTGAGGCGATCAACATGTATCAAGAATACGGTTTTTCAGTTGTTAACGAGAATGATGATACACTGTTCTTTATGTATTGTCCATAATGTTCAGTTTCCTTAGCAGATGCATTTCAAAAACCTTATATCCTAATCCCACGAATGGATTTAAACCAATATGGTAGGTGATTGGATGTTAAGTGTTAATGAAAAGGGACTTGAAATTGCAAACGAAATGATGGATTGGGCTGAAGAGCTCAAGATTAAGACTGTTGAACTGAAGAATGGTGCAAATGTCATCGACTGCGGCGTAAACGTTAGCGGTAGTTACGATGCTGGATTGATGTTTACAGATATCTGTATGGGCGGTTTGAACAGTTCAAGTATTACCGTGCATAAAGTGGGCGATATCCCACTGGCCTTCATTGATATAACCACTGATCATCCTTCGATATCCTGCCTTGGGGCCCAGAAAGCTGGCTGGCAGGTAAGCGTTGACAAGTATTTTGCCATGGGTTCAGGCCCGGCAAGGGCACTTTCACTAAAGCCAAAGCACACATATGAGAGAATACAGTATGAAGATGAATTTGATTCTACGGTCATTGCCCTGGAGTCCAATGCAATTCCTGATGAAAAGGTCATGCAGTTCATTGCAGATGAATGCAATGTGCCAGTGGAGAACACTGTAGCACTGGTGGCACCAACTGCCAGTATCGTTGGCTCGGTCCAGGTTTCAGGCAGGGTTGTGGAAACCGGTATCTTCAAGCTCAACGAACTCGGGTTCGATACCACACAGATCGTATGCGGGACCGGTACTGCACCCATTGCACCTGTAGTCAAGGATGACCTGAAGGCTATGGGATGCACCAACGACAGTGTCATTTATTACGGTTCTATTGTACTGACCACACGCGGATTCGATGAGGAGCTGTTCAAGCAGGTACCATCTTCAACGTCATCCGATTACGGTAAACCCTTCTTCAAGACATTCAAGGATGCAGGCTATGATTTCTACAAGATCGATGCCAACATCTTCGCTCCTGCGGAGGTCACGGTAAATGACCTTGATTCAGGTTTGACCTATCACTCGGGCCACCTGAATGCAGAGGTCATCCAGGAATCATACGGCATTAGCGGATTATAGATCCGCACTTTTTTTCATTTTTAAAAAATAATGACCGGCCCTGTATACATTGATGAGATATTTAATTCGATACAGGGCGAGGGCATCTTTACAGGTGTACGCCAGGTTTTTGTAAGGTTCATGGGCTGTCCCCTGAACTGCGGCTACTGCGATACTCCCCACTCCAGACTTCCGGCTGCGCCGGTATGTAAGGTGGAACGCATCCCTGGCACTGGTGAGTTTATGGATATTCCGAATCCTGTTGATATGGACACCCTTGTTAAGATCATTAAGGATGTATGGTCACCTGCCACCAGGCACCTTTCCCTAACTGGCGGCGAGCCTTTGACACAGACCGGATGTATTATTGAATTATCCGGGAATCCGGATCATCCCCTGTACCTGGAGACTAACGGCTGCCTGCCTGATGAGGCGAGAAAGGTACAGTATGTGGTGGATGTGGCGGCATGTGATATCAAGCTGCCCGAGCACAAAGCAACTGAGGATTACCAGTCATTGTTAAAGGCCGAACTGGAGACGGTTGGTATTTTTTATGATGCGGGTGCAGTCACATTTGCCAAGTGTGTGGTGACAGACAGGACTTCTGGCAATGACCTGGATATAATTGCCAGTGGCCTGTCTGATATTGACGTGACCCTGCCCCTGGTTCTACAGCCTGTGACTTCCTGCCCGGGTTTTGAGCCGCCTGAGTCAAAACGGCTGCTGGAACTGATGGATGCGGCAGGGGAATATTTGAAGGATGTACGGGCAGTTCCGCAGGTGCATAAGATGATGGGGCAGTTGTGAAATTATTCTTCGACCCACTTACGGGTCTCAATTAAGTAAAGGGACCCGGTACGCTCTATCTCAGGAAATTCCCTGATCTCTTCTACCTTGAACCCTTTCGCGCCAGATTCAAACCTGTCTGCCACTACCTTCCAGGGAATAGCGAAGGCAACCCGGCCCCTGCCTACACCCTGCCGCAGTTCCACTGCCAAAAATCCCTTCCTGCCCGATAGCCTGAGGTATTCGGACATCCTGTCAACCTGGTGTGACCCTTGTTTGTCGGTAGTGAAATGCTGGGTAAAATATAGTGATTTTGCTCCCTTGTCGGTGGAGATGCTCTTGCATTCGATACCAAGGTAGTAGTCAGGATGCAGTGAGTCAACTATCACGTCCAGGTACTGGTGGGTGAACCTGTGCTGCTTGAGCCGGAATGCTATTCCTTTTATCCCGTTTTCCTTGAAATAGGTATTGAATGATCTTACAAGCTGCCGTTCGAATTCTGTCATGCATTGCACCGTGTTTTATGTAGAATGGTATATTGTCAGGGAGTATGTTAAAGTCTGTTTGGTTCATATGACACTATGAACAATATATAATTGTATGGGGCGAAATGGAGGGAAATATGGATGTTTTGTGTTAGATTGTAGGTTTTTTTGTATTATTGTCTTGATTTGTACATTTACATGAATTTGATTGGGGGACAGCCTGTATTGGCTGCAAGATAAATTAATAGCCCCTTCAACGACCCCGGATTTCGCTGCGCTCAAATCCGGGGCATCAACGGGGTGCATGAGGTTTTCTATCTCGTATTTGTTGTTTTAGCCATTGTCTAAAGGGAGGGGGCACGAAACAGGCCTATGAGTAACAAACTGGACAGTTGAGAAGATATTCTCAAATACTTGCAAAAAGGCGAACATTAAGAAGGATGACATGGTTTATTCTCTCAGGCATAGTTCTCTACACATTTACTGGAGGGTGGGACAGACCTGCGGTATATTAAAGAACTATTAGGGCACAAGAATTCAAGACCACAGAAATATATACTCATGTTAGTAACAAGGATATCAGGAGGATAAAAAGTCAGTTGGATAGCTTACAGATAAAAGGAGGAGAAGTTGATTGAAGATGAAGGAGTTCGACCTGAGGGAAGTATATGCGAACTATGTTCGAATATACTAATAAATTGCAGAAAATGCATCAGCTATTGAACAATCTAATGAAATAAATTCATCATAGTCTTTAGATAAAAAATGAAATACTAACACTTGCGATAAAGTGGTCTTTCCGATTCCTGGTATACCTGAAATTATAACAAATCTTTGGTCTTTTAAAATTTTTAATGCTTCTTGAAAACTATCATTTTGAACATATGTTTTTACAGTTTTTTGAATTACACTTTTATCAAATTGTGATGCATTGATTATTTTACTTTGAATTATTCTATTGAGAACAGTAGTACTTGATAACCATAATTTATAATATTTAAGTTCAACATCTTTATGTAAGCTTAAAATATTATTAAGATCGTCATTACCAAAAATATTTTTAGAATCTGTGATATACGGTATTAATAATTTTTTTATCTTATCTTTTTGGTTAGGT
>Ga0255457_1067_pt1 | contig 16789 bp, 19 predicted proteins | sample ANMaggQBNCT02L10_FD_182650 | JGI IMG/M metagenome (GOLD analysis project Ga0255457, IMG submission 182650) | Sediment cell enrichment communities from methane seep in Santa Monica Basin, California, United Staets - ANME aggregate JGI... | ecosystem: Environmental > Aquatic > Marine > Cold seeps >...
TTAATAAGTTCGTTAGATTTAGGGAAGTGAAAGTTGCCCTAAATGTCTGAACTTCAGGGCATAAAAGATAAAAAGTTTAGTAGTACCTTACCCGTTAAAGTTAAATTTGTTGAATTATAAGTATATAATCGTAATAAAATTCATCAACAGAACTCGCGAATTAGAGTTCCTGCAGAGAAAGTACAACTCAAAAGAAGCTGAACTTATCATAATATACGGACGGCGGAGAATCGGGAAAACCGAACTTTTAAATGAATTCGCCAAAGATAAACGTGTTCTTTTTTTCCTTGGCAGGGCAGAATCAAAAGAGGATACCCTGCGCAGAATAAATTTAATGGTAATGGAATTCTTCAATGACATCTCACTGGCACGCTCACCTGTTTCAAACTGGGATGACTTTTTTCTTTACATGGCCGAGAACAGCAAGGATCGGATAGTTCTGGTCTTTGACGAATTCCCGTTCATAGTAGATAAATTCCCTGAAATCCTTTCAGTGCTCCAGGATAATTTGGATTCCCGGTTGATAAACACCAAATTAATGCTTGTATTATGCGGCTCTTCCATCAGCATGATGGAAAAATATACACTGGATTATAAAAGCCCTATTTATGGAAGACGGACCGGACAGTGGATGGTAGACCGCCTCGATCTAGTTCATCTGAAGGAATTATTCCCAAAGTACACCTTCGAAGACCTCTTAACAGTTTATTCTGTCATAGATACCATACCAGGATATGTTGCCAAGTTTGATAGTGACCTCCCGATCTGGAAGAATATAGAAACAAAGATCCTTGCAAAAGGCGAGTTTTTGTATGAAGAAGTTGAGATACTGCTGCGTGAAGAATTCAGGGACCCTTCCAATTATATGTCCATACTATCCGCAGTTGCAGGGGGGGTGACACGTTTTAATGAGATATACAATAAAACCGGGCTGGATAAAAGTCTTCTGTCAAAATACCTGTCCATCCTTGAAAAAAAAGGTATAATTGAAAAAAATCAACCCCCTACATTGAATTTCAAGCGAAAATTAAAAGCAATTGGTGCCAGGTATTCTATCAAGGATAATTTCTTTGATTTTTGGTTCAGGTTTGTTTATACCAACCTGACAGAACTGGAAAGGGGGAATTCCGGTTCAGTTGTTAATACAATACAAAACGAATTTCCGATGTATCTCGGGAACAAATTTGAGCGTATTGTAATGGAACTTATTCCACATTTTGGCATTTTCAAGTATTCAAGGATTGGAAAATGGTGGCACAAAGATATCGAGATAGATATTGTGGCAATAAATGAAAACACGAATGAAATCCTCTTTTGTGAATGCAAATGGCAAAACAGAAAAACAAATGTTAATATCTTAACGGAATTAATGGATAAAGCAAAACATGTAAACTGGAACAATGACCTGAGAAAAGAATATTATATGGCTGCTTCCAAATCAGGTTTTACCGAAGAGGCAAAGATATTCGCCAAACATAACAATTTTATTCTCTTGTCATCTGAAGATATTAAAGCAAGCATATAACTGGAAAACCCCTATATTTTTATACTGGTCATTCAAATTGTTTTCACAAATGTTTAATACACGCCTCCTGCTAATAGTCATCGTAATAATACTTATTCCACAGACAGTCAGTGCCATCACCATCCACGGTACCGTATATGAGTGGTCCACCTTCGAGCCCCTTGACAATGCCCTTGTCGAAGTTAACTCCACACCCACACAGTTCAGGGTAGCGGCTTCGGGTGTATATTCCTTTAACCTGCCGCCAGGGGATTACCTTATCAAAACCAGTTACTATCAAAACGATACCCTGGTGTATTATGGTGAAGATACGCTAACAGTGACTGACTATGAGGGAAACTATGTGTTCGATATCCTGATGTTCCCGTTGCATGAGGAGGCAGAAGAGTTCACTGATGAAGATATTGGCAATGTCACCTATGATGTTGAAGATAACATCCTGCCCGGATTTGACCTGACCTATACTGCTGTCGCGTTATTAATATTGATGATAATGGGCGCTGCTGCATATTATCATTACAAAAAGAGAGATGTACTGGAAAATGAGTCAGAACCGGCAGAATCCATAGAACCAGAAGAATCTATAGAATCGATAGAACCGAAAAAATCATCAGAATCGGCAGAACCCATGCCTGGAGTTCATATTGAAAATGATTATCCCAATGACCGGGGACCTGCACCTGATATAGATATGCTTCCCGATGACCTGAAAGAGATTATCGATATACTGGAGAGCCAGGGGGGCAGGATGACCCAAAAAGACCTAAGGGCCAGATTGAATTGTTCTGAGGCAAAGGTAAGCCTGATGATCACAGACCTTGAGGACAGGGGACTGGTACACAAGGTCAAAAAGGGGCGGGGGAATATTATCTTGCTAAGATATATGGAATGAGCTATATGCAGATTGTTATAAACAGATTAGAATATAAGTAAAATTTTATAAATAAATTGTAACATACTATAATAATTATGGACTGGATATCACACATTATTTTCGGTCTCACAATTACCAGACTGGTTTATATAAACCACCCGCAGGACTGGGAAAAGCACCGTAACATTATCATAACAATAGCAATCGCCGCAAGCCTGTTCCCTGACCTGGACATTCTCACCACCCACCGAAGTGAGATCCACGCCCCGCTCGTGCTAACGGCACTGGCTGGTGTCACAGGGCTAGTATATCCCATATTCTTCAGGCCACTTCTTGCAGGTTTCCTGAGCCACAGCTTGCTGGACATATTCCTGTTTGACAACTCAAAAGGTACCATCAGGCAGATTATAGACATTGCAATTACCAATGATACAGCGGCAAGCCAGATCAATGAAACAGTGGTGACCGGAGTGGCTGCCGAAGGCATCATGCTGCTGTATCCCATAAGCTGCAAAATGTACTACATCCTGCTGACTGAACAGACCTATGCAATCGTAGTAGTGCTGGTGTTGTGTACTGCTGCAGTCACTCTGTATCTCACCCGCAGCAATAAGGGGAATTATCAATAACTTTATCGATAACTATTATTGTGCCTCATTGCAATAAGACATCTCAATGTCAAGAGTTGCAGTAGGCGGCACCTTTAATCCCTTGCATGACGGCCATAAGGCCCTGCTTATACGAGCATACCAGTTGAGCAACGGAGGTGAAGTGCTTATCGGCATAACCTCCAATGAGATGGCAGGGAAAAAGTACCACAAAGTGGATGACTGGGAGGTAAGAAAGCAAGCAGTCATGACTTTTATACAGAATACCTTAGGTTACAGCCCGCTCATAATCAGGTTAGACGACCCCTTCGGCCTCACCCTCGACGAGGATTTCGATTACCTTGTGGTCTCACCTGAGACCGAACCCACAGCCCACATGATAAACAACCGGCGTACTGAACTGGGAAAACGTCCAATTAATATCGAGCAAATAGAGTATGTGCTGGCAGGTGACGGTCGACCCATATCCTCAACCAGGGTTCTTCGTGGTGAGATAGACATTCACGGCAACATGCTGCAACACCGATAATAATATTTATCTTGTGCGTGTTTTGTGTTCATACTCATATCATAGTAAACACCATATTTTACACTTCAAGAGGAGCATTATATGTCTATAACACAACTGCCAAAAGAATACAACCCGCAGGAGGTCGAACCCAGGTGGATGGGGGACTGGAAAGATTCGATGAACTACTTTGACTGGGATTCTGCGAAACCGCAGTATATTATCGATACCCCACCCCCCTACCCCACAGGTAATTTCCATATAGGCAATGCCCTGAACTGGTGTTACATAGATTTCGTTGCCAGATACAAACGCATGCGCGGATATAATGTGATGTTCCCACAGGGCTGGGACTGCCACGGCCTGCCTACCGAGGTCAAGGTGGAAGAGATACATAGCATTACAAAGAACCAGGTGCCTCGTGCTGAGTTCAGGCGGCTGTGCGAAGAACTGACAGCCGGTAACATAGAGAAGATGCGCAATACTATGCGCAGGCTGGCCTTCAGCATCGACTGGAGTAACGAGTACATCACCATGAAGCCAGAGTACTACGGCAAGACCCAGCACTCCTTTGTGCAGATGTACCATAGCGGCCGGATATACCAAGCAGACCATCCTGTGAACTGGTGCCCCCGCTGCGAGACAGCCATCGCTTTTGCTGAAGTGGAGTATGATGCCAGGCAGACCACTTTGAACTATTTCCATTTCGATGAACTGGATGTGGCCACTACAAGACCTGAACTGCTGGCAGCCTGCGTGGCCGTTGCCGTGAACCCTGACGATGACAGGTACAACAAATACGTGGGTAAGGAAATTGAGGTGCCCATATTCGGCCATAGGGTAAAGGTGCTGTCCGATTCTGAAGTTGACCCCGGATTCGGTACAGGCGTGGTCATGATATGTACATTTGGCGATAAGCAGGATGTGAGATGGTGGGTCGAACTGGGGCTGCCGATTCGCAAAGCCATTGACAAACAGGGCATCATGACCTCCATTGCAGGCAAATACGAAGGGATGTCCCTTGCCAGGTGCAAGGAGGCCATCACCAGGGACATGAAGGATGCAGGCATCATCTATGAACAGGAGACCCTGGACCAGAATGTTGGACTGTGCTGGCGCTGCAAAACGGCCATCGAGATACTTTCAGAGCGGCAGTGGTTCGTAAAGATAGATGCCGACGACATCATATCAAAATCATCGAAGATCAACTGGGTGCCGCCCTATATGGAGATACGGCTCAAGAACTGGACCGGTACAATGGAATGGGACTGGTGCATATCCAGGCAGCGTATCTTTGCCACACCCATCCCGGTATGGTACTGCAACCAGTGCGGCGAGGTCATGGTAGCAAAAGAGGAATGGCTGCCCCTGGACCCTAACAACTCCCAGCCGCTTGAAGCTTGTAAGTGCGGCTCTACTTCGTTCTCTCCAGAAGAGGACGTGCTGGATACCTGGATGGACTCGTCCATATCGGCACTGAACGTAGCTGGCTGGCTGTCCCGTGACGATGTACGCCTGCCGACCCAGATGAGGCCGCAGGGTCATGATATTATCAGGACCTGGGCTTTCTATACCATCCTGCGCTCCAGCGCACTAACGGGTCTACGCCCCTGGGACGATATTGTGATAAACGGTATGGTGCTGGGTGAGGACGGGCAGAAGATGAGCAAGAGCCTGGGCAATATCGTGATGCCTGAAGAGGCGGTCAAGCAGTATGGTTCGGATGCCTTCAGGCAGTGGGCCGCTATTGGCGGGTCTACCGGGTCAGATATCGTGTTCAGCTGGAAGGATGTAGTAGCTGGAAACCGTTTCCAGCAGAAACTCTGGAGCATTGTCAGGTTCTGCATGCCACATATTGAGGACTTCAAGCCCGGCGGTGATGTGGAATACAGGACGATCGACACCTGGCTGCTGAGCAAACTGAACACCCTTATCAAGGAAGCCACTGACAGTATGGACGCATACCAGTTCGACGAGACCATGAAGAATATCAGGGGTTTTGCATGGGAGACCCTGGCAGATAATTATATTGAGCTGATCAAGTCCAGGCTGTACGGTGAGGATGTAGATGCCAGGCATGCAGCCCGGCAGACCCTGTATTTTACAGTGGATGCCCTGGCACGGATGCTTGCACCTTTTATTCCTTATTTCGCAGAGGAAGTGTTCTCACTGCTGCACCGGCAGAGTGTGCACCAGTCAGGGTGGCCGGATGTGGATGAAGCTGCCATTGACCCAAATGCAGAGGCTTCAGGCGAACAGGTTAAGGAGATCACGGCCACTATCAGGCGCTTCAAGTCCGATAAGGGCATGGCATTGAATGCGCCGCTGGGCAGACTCAGGGTATACGGGCGCATCGAAGATGTGACCGATATCGCGGGTACGGTGAGCGCTGATATTGAGGTGATGGATGGCGAGCCCGAGTTCGAGTACAGGGTCAGCGGCGTGAAGCCTAAGATGAGCATTATCGGTCCGAAGTTCAGGGACAGGGCTGGGGCCATTATCAGTGCACTGAAATCAGCCGACCCTGGATCAATCGCACAACAGGCAGCAGGCGGGGCTGTTGAACTTGAGGTTAAGGGTGAGACGATTACGCTGGAACCTGCGGCTGTGGAATTTGAGCGTGAGATTTTGTCAGAGGGACATGCAGTTGATGTGCTGGAGATCGGGGATGTAATGGTCGTGGTTGAGAGAGGATAACTACCTTATTTTTTTATGAACTTTAGCTCGACTTTGGCAGATTAACATTCATCCCATAAGTATCATTTTCAGTTATCCACTCTCTGAAAAGTAAGGCATACTCCCTATCATCCTCTTTCCTGAACCATTTGACAATTACAGAAGTGTCAAGAGTGATTTTAGGTTTATAACCTTTCATCCTCTTCCTCGCGGATTTCTTGCAGTACTTCTGATAGGTCCCTTGAATATTTTATTGCAGTTTGTTGAGCGAATGAGTCCATCTTTTGACTTGCTCTTTGCATCTCGTATTTCCTCAATAGTTCACGGATTGCCTCTCTCACGAAATCGGTCCGGTTGGCAAACAGCCCGAGGTTGACATTTTCATCGATCAACTGAAGAAGATAATCATTTACACGAATCTGGAGTAATTTGTTGCTCATGATTTATCACTTGTATTTAATTATACTACTTAATGAAGTATAAGCATTTTGTAAAATTCGGAGACTTTTTATTATTTACTGGGACAATTAAGAAAACTGCAGAGAGCGCGGAGGCACGCAGAGAAAAATAACACCCCTCTGCGCCTCTCTGCGTCCTCTGCGGTGAATCTTTTTTGCAGCGGTCCATTTATCCAGAATGAATTAAAAAGTCACAATCAGTACTGGTAAAAATATTAAAATAGAATCATTCTATTATATTACCAAAACAATATGTAACCGTGGTAAACATGTCAGAATATATGATATCGATAAAGATTGAAAAGTTGGAAGAAGGGGGCTACCTTGCCACCAGTGATTCCATACAGGGGCTAATCGCACAGGGTAGAACCATTGCCGAAACTATGGAAATTGCCCAGGACGTTGCTAAGAAACTAATTGAATCATATATTGACCATAATGACCCGCTCCCCTTTGATGTGAAAAAATCTATAGATCATGTCACAAATGTGCAAATCCCTGTTAGCATTGAAGCATGACACGATTACCTCCTATGACAGCATCTGCTGTTATTAAAATCCTCAAAAAATCAGGTTTTGAGTTTGACAGACAGGCTAAAGGCAGTCATGAAATCTGGTATAATGCAATTACCAGCAATAGAGTTACAATCCCGAACCATCCTGGGGCAGACATTCCAAAAGGGACGTTAAAGGCGATTATTAAGCAAACTGGATTGTCAACTGAAGAATTTTTAAGTCTAAGAAATTAAAAATTTGTTAAAAAAAGTCTGAGACAGCTCCTATATACTGGAGCTGCCCGGTTCTGAAAAAAATTCGATTCTTGCCTACTTAACGAACAGCTCACCCGTACCGTCAACGACCACGTCGCCAACATACTTGGTGAACTCCACGCCGTCTATGGCTTCAATACCCTCACGCTGGTACACAGGCATCAGATCCTTGACCGTACCTTTAACGATAATGGTACCCTTGGTCATCTCACTGCCAGGCATGTCAGTATCGCCTTCAATGACGATCTTGCCGCCCTTGTTGGACACCCCCGGCATAATACCGGCATTGCCCTTAATAACGATCTCGCCGCCGCACATATGCTCGCCAACAAAATCATTGGCATTTCCGAACACCGTGATCTTGCCGCCGCGCATGCCGCATGCCTCGCCACGATAGCCAGCACCCACATAGTAGTCTGCATCGCCCTGGACATTGATCTCGCCGCCAGTCATCTCCTGGCCGACCCAGGAATCCGCATTACCTTTGATGGTGATTGTGCCGCCCTTCATCTTAGCGCCGCATCTCATATCCACATCGCCGTTTATCATAATGAGTCCGGCAGTCATAGCCTCACCGATACGCTTTACCCTGTTCACATTGCCGTTTATCTCTATCTTCACGTCATCCGCAGCATCAGCGCTGCCGTCAACCTTGATATCGAACAACTCTGACAAAGGCCGGGGCGCATTACCCTCGAATGCTACAAGTGCGCCGATCTCATCAGCGCTCTTGCCTGCAAAATTGTCGGGTGTTATCGTTTCAGCTTCAACAGATATCTTAAACTGTTCTTTTGGTACTAAAGTAACTGTCTGCATTCTTCACACCTCCTTTACTGATACCCTGTTTCAAACACGACCGGACGCTCCACATACTCATCCTGTACCATGTAGTTGGCCATGCTCACTGAATAGTATTTCTTGAACTTCATCTTCAGGTCTTCCATCATCCGCTCATGTCCATCAGCAGGAGCCGTAGCTTTTACCCAGTAGGTTCTGCCCTTGGGAGTAGCAGTGATCTCACCGTCCTTTACCACAATCTCACCGCCCTTGATAGTATAAGCAGCGTGCCTGAATGCAGCTTCCACCTTATCAAACTCCACAGTGGCATCGGTCTCATCAGGCTTAATATCATAGATGGCAATGTCTGCATCAGCACCCACACCAAGATGTCCTTTGCCCAGTTCGATTATTCCCTGCACCTTAGCATGTGCGGCCCTGGTCTTGATAGCAATATCATACCAGTCTAGTTCCCTGTCAATGCCGGCAATGCTTGTGCGCTCAAAGGTCAGCTCAGCTATCTTTGCCATTTCTTTCTCCCGCCTCTTCTGGCTCATCAGCATTGTCATGACCATCGGGTAGTTTACATACGGCCCGCCGTTGGGGTGGTCCGTGGTCATCAACACCTTCCATGGGTCCTTGGTAAGCAGCGCCAGTTCAAGTCCAATAGCCCACATGATACCATGGATATAGCTCTGTGGATGGTATTCCAGTGGTGTGACACCTGACGAGTCCTCAAGTTCCACATCGCCGTTTGACCACCTGGCCTTAAGCAGCCTGGCATTGGCATACTGCACCGGACCATCTGCGGTCATTGTGGTAGCACTGCCGAACACCAACTGGCCCATATCAATGGTTAAAAAGTCGTTCTTGTTCAGGTAATCGGCAATTGGTTCTGACTTTGATTCGATATCACCCCAGTGGTTACCGCCCCACGCATTGAACTGCACATGGGTTACATGCAGTGACTGACGGTCCCGCTTGGATTTAATGTCCTTGCAGACATCAAAAGTTGCCAGCGTTGTCTCGTAGTTACCAGGCTTACCCAGATTGTTGCAATGCAGGTGAATGCTGTGGGGAAGGTTCAATTTCTCGTTAGCTTCAGCCAGTTGCCTTACTATCTGCCTGGGTGTAACCTCAAAGTTGGGAACAGGATCATCCAGTCCAGACACGTTCTTGCCGAATCCCCATGCCTCACCTCCGCCAGGGTTCACGATCTTGATACCCCAGCCACGTGATGCCAGCAATCCCCAGGCCACATATGCTGCCAGCCTGTCCAGATCATCCTCACGGATTGCGTCCATTACCATCCAGTTACTGCCGAACAGGGTCAGGCCGGCTTTATCAAGGATGGGTATCTCTTCCAGTTCCTCATGGGTGTGCCGTGCTTTCAGGATAGGAACAGCAGCCTCGAAAGCCGTGGTATATCCCATCTCAGCATACCCGTATCCCATAGAATATACATTAGGCACAGTATATCCGGTACGGGGCCGGGTCACTTTTGTCTTGGGTTTACGGTTCAGGCGTGAATCATCAGGCCGCATAATACGACCCACATTCACCTTACTGCCTGCAATATGGGTATGTGCGTCCACACCGCCCGGATAGACCAGCCGCCCTCCGGCATCTATGGTCTGGGCACTGCCGTTCACACTGTCTACTATCTTGCCGTCCTTAACGGCAATATCCATCATATCCCCGTTGATATTATTGATAGGGTCATACACAGTTGCGTTCTTTATCAGCATTTCACTCATGATGAAGCCCCCTTTATCTCTCTTACCTTTGCAATTATCTTATCCAGCACTTCTTCATCAGATGGGAAGTCCACATCCACCAGCTTGCGCATCCGCAGACTCACAGAATCCATCCTGTATGCTGTACCTTCCAGTTCCACGCCAGATACCTTGGTGGGTATCACGATATTTGCCATCTCGGTTGTCGGGTTGTGGAACGGGTCAACCTGTATTACAGGCACCTTGCTCATCCGGGCAATGGACTGGGCAGGGAAATGTGCTCCTGCATCCCCGGCAATGATCATAGCTGAATCGATCTCTTCCCGCATCAGCAGGTCATTGGAACATGTCTCACCCGGGTTATAGTATGGAATGCCCCTTGACATATCCACTGCATTGGCAAAACCTGTCTCCCAGGCGCACACCTGACCGAAACCAGTCACATTATAATGACCGCGCATGGGTAAGATACTGTGCTTACCATGGGCATTCAGTTCGGTGATAAGGGACACCGCATTGTCAATGTTCTTATACTTACCCCGGCTCTGTGTCAGACCCATACCGAAGTATACCATACCGTACTTTGCACCCTTCATGGCCTCTCCCAGTTCAACTAATTTCTCCTTGGGCACACCGCCTACGCTATCCGGGACCACGTCGGCTTTGTCAGCAACAACGGCCCGCAGGGCAGAAAGAACCAGATAGTCCTCTCCCGGATTCACCTGTACATACTCGTCAGCCATCTCTGCAGTATCGGTCTTTCTTACGTCAAATACCACGACTTTCCTTGATTTGCGTCCCTTGGCAGTGAAGAATCCTTTGTTAAATACTGAATACCTGCTCATATGCCTGGGATGGGCCTGTACCGGGTTGCAGCCCCAGAATATTACCAGATCGGACCTGTTGGCAAACTGGCCCAGAGTACCGGTGGGTAGTCCCTTCTCGTGGACACCCAGGGCAGACGGCCCGTGACATACACTGGCTGTATTATCTATAATTCCTCCCACCTCTTCGTTGAGCAGGACACCTTTCTTCATCATCTCGCATACGCCCGAGGCCCAGCCGTACAACAGTGGGCGCTTGGAATTGGCAAGTATCTTTGCAGACTCATTAATGGCTTCATCATAGGATACTTCCCTGAACTCACCGTTCTTGTCGCCCCGCATCATGGGCGCCTTGATCCTGTCATGGCCCATGATCTTACTTGCGCCTATTTTGCAGGCATGTTTCACATCCACTACCTTATTGTTCTCCACTTCCACTGCCAGATCATCACAGAGACATCCGCAGAATGGACAGAGTACATCTTTGATTATCATATCCTACCTCCCTCATTTTAACCTGGCCATGAGTTCAGGCATGGTCGGTGCTTTTTCATCAGTTGGCTCTACTACTACCGGAATACCTTTGAATCCGGGCATTCCGCATCCTTTTGTATCCGGATCTACAACCGCATTGGCCCATGGTCCCATAGGTATGAATACCAAACCATCCGGGTTGCCGTCACAAATTGCCATCGGCACTACAACACTTCCGTGATCCGTAGTTACCTTGACATTGTTTCCGGGCTCAACACCTAACGAACTGGCATCTCCTGAGTTCATCTCACAATACGCTGCAGCATCAAAATACGCTTGCGAAGTCTTGTTTTCCAGGTTACAACCCTGGTTAACAGTCCTTCCTGAAATAAAAGTTGCATTTAAATTCATTTATTTCCCTCATTTAAACTAAGTTAACGACTCTACCAAAGTCACTTGTCACGTGTAAGTTAACGACTCTACCAAAGTCACTAGCCACGTGTAAGTTGACGACTCTACCATAGTCACTAGTCACATGTAATAAGCCTTCGACTTTCTTACTTAAAAAGGATGTGATTTGGATTGGATGGGATGAGAATTAAGAAGTCAGAACATCTCCAGTTCTAATCCCACCTTCTTCTCCAGCGCTTTTTGGTAGGCCAGATCTGCTGTTACCACATCCTGGATGGCAAGACCTGTGGAGTCAAAGACCGTTATATCACAATCGTCCTCCCTTCCCTGCTTGATCCCACTTACTATCTGGCCCAGTTCAGCGTATATCTCGTTCACTGAAAATATACCTGTTGAGATGGGCACATTCACCTCGCCTGAATGAGATGCCTGTTGGATAGCATCTACTATTACCTTTGCATTTTTAAGAATCATTGGATCAAGTTCTTCTTTACCGGCTGCATCCGCCCCTATGGCATTGATATGGGTACCTTCCCTGATCCATTCAGCCTTGACCACCGGACTCTTCACCGGGGTTGTAGTCACAAGGATATCACAATCGCACACTTCATGAGCATCTGGTTCGGATTCGATTTCGACTCCCATTTCCTTCTCCATCTCTACTTTAAATGCAACAGTAGACTCTTTAGACCTGTCAAATATCTTTACTTTCCTGATGTCCCTGACTGCCATAATGGCACGAAGCTGCGTCCTTGCCTGCCGCCCCAGTCCTATCAGGCCCACGACCCTGGAATCCTCCCTTGAAAGATACTTTGCAGCCACTCCGCCCGCAGCACCGGTACGCAGGTCGGTTAAGGTGGTTCCATCCATCACTGCCAGGGGTGCGCCTGTTTTGGTGGAATTCAATACCATCAATGCCATGACCGTAGGCAGCCCGATTTTTGGGTTATCAGGATGCACATTCACCAGTTTGACGCCTGCAATATCCATGTCTTCCAGGTAACCTGGCATAGTGCGCAGGTCGCCGTTGTGCGCCTTAAAATCCAGGTAGACCTTCGGCGGCATCTGGACCCTGCCCAGACCATGCTCCCTGAATGCATTTTCCACAACCGGAAGTACATTGTGTATGTCTATCAACCCATCCATATCCTTGCGGTTCAGCCAAAGTATCGTTACGCCCATATATATTACCCTAAATAGTTATTGTCAGGTACATCTCATAAAAGTTATGATATTTTTGCCTCATTCCTTGAAGGTTAATTGTTCAAAAGGTCAACTGTTCAGAAGGTTGTCTGAATAAAGGTCGTCTGCTTGAAGGTCGTCTGCTCAGAAGGTCAACTGTTCACCTGGTACCAGATTGAATCGTTCTACTGTTCCCTGGTTCATTTCAATAATATATTTGACCCCTTTCATCCGTTTGTGACCGGTCCATGGTTTTAGTGTGGCTGTCCCGATAATCTTTTTATCAGCATCCAGGAATATAACATCGATTGGGAATAGCATGAACAACATATGGACTCCAACCGCACCAGGTCTTTTAAGGACAAAAATAAGGGCAAAATCCTCAGGTATGCTCTTATGCAGCATTAATCCCAGCATCTGGCTGAAAATATTTTTCGCATATGAAATCTCATTAGCAATAGGCTTACCATTATATATTAATACCATCAGTATCTACCCATACAAAGACATTAAATATAATAATGCTGTATCAATCCTAATATGGAGGAACAATTCAAGAAATGAGTTCGGAAATGTGTACCGTTTGTGGTCTTCCCAAAGAGCTTTGTATCTGTGAGGAGGTTGCAAAGGAACAACAGCGAATTATGGTGAAGATAAATCGGCGGAGATATGGAAAAGAGGTGACAGTTATTGAAGGTCTGGATCCATATGAAATTGATCTACACGAACTAATAACGTATCTCAAATCCAAGTTCGCCTGTGGTGGCACGGTGAAAGGCGATGCAATTGAATTGCAGGGAAATCATAAAACCAGAATGAAAGATGTGCTTGTAAAGAGGGGTTTTTCCCCGGAACAGATAAAAGTTTAATTTTCACTTTTTATTAATAGATAGGACGTATGGGATAGTACATCCTGTACGTACTAATTACTATATTTTACATTTACCGATTCAGGAAATTTTATGCATATTGGGAAATATGTACCCCTAAAATCGAGGTGACAATAAAGTGGTACGGATATATATGGATCATGGTGCTACGACCAGACCTGATCCTGAAGTTGTAAATGCAATGCTGCCCTTTTACGATGAATTCTTTGGGAACGCATCCAGTCTTCATACTTTCGGGCAGGAGGCAGCACAGGCATTGGTCAGTTCAAGGAAAACGGTCGCTGATTGTCTCGGGGCCGAACCTGGAGAGATCATATTCACATCAGGCGGGACCGAATCAGATAACCTTGCCCTTAAAGGTATAGCCTACCTGAAAAAGAATAAGGGGAAACATATCATAACCTCTGTGATCGAACATCCTGCCATTCTAAATACATGTAAATATCTCGGTGATCTGGGCTATAGAATAACCTATGTACCTGTAGACGACCAGGGACTGATAGACCCTGCTGATGTTGAAGATGCTATCACTGATGATACAATATTAATTTCTGTCATACACGCCAACAACGAAATTGGCACCATCCAGCCTATTAAGGAGATCAGTGCAATTGCCCATGAGCATGGGGTCCTGGTGCATACCGATGCAGTCCAGTCCGTTGGCAAGATGCCGGTCAATGTGGATGATCTGGGTGTGGATATGTTGTCAATATCTGCCCACAAGATATACGGACCAAAAGGTGTAGGCGCATTGTATGTACGCAAAGGTACCCGGCTCCAGGGCCTGTCACAAGGCGGCAGCCACGAAATGGGAAAACGTGCCGGTACTGAGAACATCCCTGGTATTGTGGGCATGGCAAAAGCCGTCGAACTGGCCAAACAGAGGTTGGATGAGGAAGTAAAATACCTGGAAAACCTGAGGGATATTATGATCGTAAAGATACTGGACTCAATCCCGGAATCATACCTGAACGGTCATCCCACGAAACGTCTGTGTAATAACGTACACGCCAGGTTCAGTTATGTGGAAGGCGAATCCCTGCTCATGATGCTCGATATGAAAGGAGTGGCTGTATCCACTGGTTCTGCCTGCTCGTCAAAATCGCTGGAACCTTCACACGTACTTGCTGCTCTGGGTATCGTGCCAGAAGAGATACACGGAAATCTCAGGATCACACTGGGGCGCGAGAATACTATGGATGAAGTGGATTACGTGGTAGAGAACCTGGTAGATATCGTGAAAAAACTAAGGGCCATGTCACCCATTGCTCCGAAAGATTAATTATTATATTATTGAATTATTTTAATGTGAAAGTGATAAAAATATGTACAGCGAAAAAGTAATGGATCATTTCAGCAATCCCAGGAATGTTGGCGAGATAGAGGATGCCGACGGTGTGGGAGAAGTGGGTAACCCTGCTTGCGGTGATATGATGACCATCTATATCAAGGTCAATGACGGCAAACTGGCAGATGTAAAATTCAAGACATTTGGCTGCGGTGCGGCTATTGCCACAAGCAGCATGGTCACAGAAATGGCTATGGGCATGACCATTGAAGAAGCTCTTGCGATTACACGAGACAGTGTGGCCGATGCACTGGACGGGCTGCCGCCTGTCAAGTTACACTGCTCAAACCTGGCCGCAGATGGGCTGCATGCAGCCATTGAAGATTACCTGAATAAAAAGGAAGCTGGTAATTAAAGGAAAATACCTGCATGGGCCACCTTGCCGGATGATGGTGTAAAGGGTCCTGCCTGTCATAAGAGTTCTGACTGTAATAAGGGTAAAACCGTCTCATAAGTATCCACTGCCTGAAAAACGGGACAAGAAAAGGTTATTGTTCTTTCAGGATCCTTCTGGCTGCTATCATACGCTGCAGGACAGTGAGGTGGGATATCACTGCCACCACCAGGACAGCCCAGTGCAATAATCCCGTAAATGCGCCCAGGATGATCAATATCATCCGCTCGGCCCGCTCCGCTACTCCTATGTTCAGTACACCAGTCCCGCCAGCCTCTGCCCTTGCTCTTGTATAACTGACAAGCAGTGACCCTGTAAGTGCCAAGCCGCCAAGGAACCAGTCATTCTCGATATAAGGCGGGAGTGCCGCATGCCCTCCCCACATGATACCTAAAAACACGGCGGCATCGGCATATCTATCTAATACCGAATCGAGCAGGCCACCGAACTTTGTGACCCGGCCGTTCTCCCTGGCCACGGCCCCGTCAAGCACATCAAAGAATCCGCCAAGTAGCAGCATAAATCCTGCAATTACCAGATTTCCTGCTGCAAAATACAGTCCGGCTGCAATGCAGAATAACAGGGCCAGGATAGTTACTGTGTTAGGGTTTATCCTGCTGAACATTCTTGCAATGGGTTTTACCCAGTCTGTTAATGTATCCTTTTTCTTGTTGAGCAATACATTCCTCCAGGGACTTTCATGCGATTTTGAACATCGTGCTTTTCCACCGTGTATCTAACCGACCCAGTATTATCTTTGAGGCAGCGAGCAGTAGAATACCAAGTCCTGCAATGCAAAGCGTTGCAATACTGTCATTTATTTGGTAATAGAATGATAAAAGTGTTTGTGCTACCATAACGGGAACTACGGCAGCAGCAAACTGGAACAGGATTTTTACATCCAGCAGGTAATTGTTTGTGAACAGTCCTGTGAGGTAGGCAACCACCGAGCCTAGGTAAGTGGATACTGTGAGCATGATGAACAGGCTCATGCACAGGGTGGTGCGCGTCCTCCAGGCCGAAGAATTCTATCCATTTATCCACCCTGCCGTCGTCGTCGTCCAGTCCCCTGATGGCAGCCACGAAGTGCAGGTACTCTTCCACAGTCAGGAAGCTGGGCGGGTATTCCAGTTCTGGCACTATACCCACTGCGGCCTTAATTTCGATAGGGTCGGCGGCGGCATCTATACCCAGTACGGTGGCTGTGCCAGAGGTGGGCGGGAGCTGGCCGCTTAGCATTTGCAGGGTGGTTGTCTTGCCTGCGCCGTTGGGGCCAATGAAACCGAAGAACTCGCCCTGTGCTATCCGGAGGTCCAGGTTGTTTACGGCTGTCAG
>Ga0255457_1068_pt1 | contig 16688 bp, 17 predicted proteins | sample ANMaggQBNCT02L10_FD_182650 | JGI IMG/M metagenome (GOLD analysis project Ga0255457, IMG submission 182650) | Sediment cell enrichment communities from methane seep in Santa Monica Basin, California, United Staets - ANME aggregate JGI... | ecosystem: Environmental > Aquatic > Marine > Cold seeps >...
CCCCATCCCGTTCTACAGTCTCATCAGTATCCTCTGTCAGTATCATAGCATTGGCAACTCCCAACTCCTCACATGCCCGGAAAAGTGAACGCTCTTCCCGCTTGCGGGTCTTATCGTCTCGCACATCCCATGATACCTGTAATAATGCCTGCACTTGCTGTCCTGTCTTTTGCACGAAATCAACTTCATAACCGCCCCTGGTTTTCCAGTAATAGACCTCACCGCCACTCCTTACAAGTTCAAGGAATACTGCATTCTCGGCAAGTTTACCCATATCCGTGGTGAACCTGAACGATACGGCATTCCTCAGTCCTGTATCCACTGCGTATGTCTTTTTATTCTGCTTGAACTGGCTCTTGAGCTTGTAGGAAAAAACAGGCAGGTCATTTATCAACAGCGATTCTGTGAGATATCCGATATATTTTTCAGCGGTCTCAACTGCTATATGCGCCGCCTTTGCCACACTATTGAACGAATATTCGCAGGTTGAGTTTGTTATCATCAACAGGCATATCTTTGCAGCGATTTCATAGGATGCACCGAACCTTGCTGAGATGTCCCTGGCTATGATGTCGTTATACAGGGATGTTAATATCTTTTTTCGGTTGAACTCATCCATCCCGATAGTTTCAGGAAAACCACCCTCTTCAAGGTATGCTTTCTGGTAATACAGTATCTTTTCCCTGTTGTAGATCAGATATCCTGGTTCAAGGTTTTCCCATCCTCTTTTTTCCAGGTATTCAGCAAATGAGAACGGCGTTACTTCAAACGTGATGTGCCTGCCAGACAGCACACGGCCGATGTCCTGGGTTAGCAGACTTGCAGACGACCCGGATAGGAATATCCGGTTGAAACGTTTTGTATCATAGAGTGTCCTTGCCCAGCGCTCCCATCTCTCCTTTTGCTGGATCTCATCAAGGAAAATATGCGAGATATCAGGATTTATCTTGTAGATGCTGGCCAGGATCTCATCCAGCGGTGCGGCATTTATTGCAGGGTCATCAAAATTCAGGAACAGGATATGTTCAGGTGCCACACCTGTATCCATCAGGTGTGCTGCCGCCTGGTAGAGTACTGTGGTCTTGCCTGAGCGCCTGACCCCGATAACATCTTTTATATGCGGGGTGTCGAGAGATTTTATTATCGAATCAGTTATCTCACGCTTTATATTGTTCGACTATAGTAGAGGATAATTGGTTATTATCATCGATATTAATCGAGGATTATTTAACAAAATCCTCTACTCTCATCTGTGCACTACCCGCTACCACGTCGTCCAGCATTTTCCTGTCGTATCCGAAGGGGCGCAGCAGGCTCTCTGCGGCCCGAAGTGTTATGTCATAGTACTTTTGCCTGTCATACACCGTGCCAAGCTGCATGAATCTATATAAATTTATACTTGTATGAACGACCAGTTTATAGTTATTTTATCCTTGTAACTAAGACCGTTTATTCATTCCAACACCTGGAATATTTGATATATTTTGTATTCCAGCTATAAGAATATATTAATACACTTTTATTCCAGATACTGGAATACATAGAAACACTTTTATTCCAGTAACTGGAATATACTAACTATGGAAGACCAGGATATCCTGAAAGATATGGCACTTTCCAACCCCTGGTGGTCAGAGCCTTCATCAGAACCAGAGAAAGGGCTTATTCAAAGGGAAGTATTTCATAAACTGCTGGGTGCCCTGGATGATAACAGGGTCCTGGCATTAGTGGGTCCCAGACGGGTCGGTAAGACCACTGCAATGAAACAGGCAATCTGGCACTTACTTGATACAGTAGAACCTGTCAGGATATTGTATTTTTCAATGGATGCAGTAAAAAGAGAAGACAGGATCATCAGGCGGATATTTGACCTGTATTTCAGGAATATCTTGAAACAATTGCCTGGTGAAGGTGATAAGGTATATATTTTCCTTGATGAGGTGCAGAAGGTCAGGGACTGGGGCGAAGAGGTAAAATCCCTGCATGACAGGGGTTATCCTGTGAAATTCATTGTATCGGGTTCATCTGCCATGAATATCCTGAAAGGTTCGGGTGAGAGCCTGGTGGGGAGGATAGATATACTCAGGGTATTTCCATTCTCTTTCAGGGAATTCCTGGAATACGTTGGTATTAAAACCCATGGCTTATCGGCATTTGACTTAAGTTATCCGGCTGATGCAGAGAAGATCAAATTATTATTCGATAAATATATGCTCACAGGCGGGTATCCTGAACTGTATCCACTGGCTGGTCCGGAAAATATAAGGGATTATATCAAGACCGTACTTGACCTCACTTTTTACAGGGATATAATCAATCTCTTTGAAGTTAAACGTGCAGATGTGTTGGAAGGTATGTTCTATTCGTTTGTGAAAGAGTCGGGCAACGTTATCAATTACCATACCCTGACCAATAACCTGAATACCAAATATGAGACTGTTAAGACCTATATCGAATACCTTGCCAGTTCGTTCTTTATTTCCAGGAGTTACCTGTATTCAAAGAGCACGTTAAAGAGTTTCAGGAAGAACCCTAAGATTTATTCAGGTGACAATGCCTTCTTTTCCTTGATAGATACCAAGGAAGGACTGAAGATCGAGACTGCTGTCTATAATCATCTGAAACACCTGGATTTTGAGATATTCTACTGGCAGAATAAAGCCCGGCTTGAAGTGGATATACTGGCACAGATCCCTTCCGGTCTGCTGCCTATCGAGGTAAAGTACGGTAATAAAGTATCAAAAGGCGATGTAAAGGGCTTGCTTGCCTGTATGAATGAGCTGGGTTCTGATGCAGGGATACTTGTGACATCAGAGAAAATGGGACTGGAGGATATTGGCGGTAAACAGGTACATTTTATTCCGGCATGGATGTTTTTGATGTGTGAAGAGTTTAGTGTATAGTCCCGAAGAGTTTGGCGATAGTGAATGGGTGTAATAAGCAGTACTGCCGATAACATGGATAGAGCGATATGGCACATAGAAGCAGTGAGAGAATATTCATACTCGTATCCGGAACCGGGTTTACAGATAAGTGCATCAAGTATATGGACGAAAACAACAGGATATATCCGGATATGAAGGATATCACGGCGTTGTTCAGGCAATCATGAATTCGGCATCCTATTAACAGATAAAAATCATTAAACCATAGATGTCGTACCAGGAATACCTTGCTGCCAGGGACACCGTGACCACTATTGGCCAGCCTGTAATTACAATTATATTAATTGTCTCCCTGCTGCTTGGTGCGGTCTCCCTGTATCACATGGTTATGAGGGATAACAGGGCGTATATGCTGTCAGCCCAGCTCAGGAAAATAGTAACCTTGCTGCTTATCCTGGGATTTATAATCATTGCCTGGTTCCACCTGCGCATCTACCAGACAATAGAACTGGTCTATCCGCCTGAACTGGCAAATTACATGGCCAGTACCATGGGTACCAGTGCAACATCCCTGAGATTTGCTGTGCCCCTGTGGATAGAAACAGAAAAATTATATTTCTGGACCCTGTGCCTGTCTATTTTCCTTGCAGTAAGCAACTACCGCTATGATTTTATAAGGACAAAAATAACAGCACTGTTCTCATCGGCTATGAATATCATGCTGGCAGCCTTTGGTATACTTACATATTATACCTCAAACCCATTCAGGGAACCCCTGCCCGGCCTGCACTTAGAGATCACAGGCTGGTACCAGGCCGCAGGTGTGGGAGATCCCAATGTGTTATACAGTGCACTGTACCAGTTGTATTTCCGCATCATATATTTCTACAATTCAGAGTATATGTGGACCCACCCGCCCATGCTCTTTATCGCATATGCATCCCTGGTGGTCACCTTTGTGGGCTGTGTGTTCATGCTGTTTCGGCGCGAGAAGATATTTGACCGCATCTCATACAGCCATGCCAAGGTCGGGTACCTGCTGCTCACAGTAGGCATGCTCATCGGCTACCCCTGGGCCGTGGTGGCATGGGAAGGCAAGGACTGGTGGTGGGACCCAAAGATCAATGGCAGTATCATGATGTGGGTACTGTACAGTGCGTACCTGCACACCCGGATATATCTTAAACGGCGCAACATGTGGCGGGCCACTGCCATACTGGGTATTATCTGTTTCCTGTCACTGGTGTTCACCTACCTGCTGACATACATTGCGCCAGGGATACATGCCATAACACAATGAAGAGGAAAGTGGAAGAATGGAAGAGGGAAGAATGAAAGAGGTATCCACTTCAAATCCAAGGGTAATTTAAAAATTATTAGACAGGATCAACAGGATCGACAGGATATACCGCAACGTCAACATCCTGTAAATCCTGTAAATCCAGTCAAAATACCATGCTTTTTGAAGTGTATACTGAAAGAGGGAAGAGTGGAAGACTGAAAAAGGAGAATTGGAGAATAGAATATGACGCCGGAATTGAATATTAAACCGAAGACCTATGACTTCTACCTGATGCTTCTCACATCAGCGGTGCTGGTGGTGATAGGTCTGGTATGCCTGTATGGTATTGGCTATTATACGTACACCAACGAGACTGCACCCCAGTGGACCCAGACACAAATGTACGGGGATTATATCAACAGCATGAACCAGCTTATTTATCCATTCGTCGTGCTGCTGCTTGTGGCACTGGGACTGTGTATACCCAAACGTATAGTACCCAGGCAGTCACTCCTGGCGGCAGGAACCGGCATACTGGCAGCTACTTTCTTAATAGCACTAATTACCAACATAGGCACCAGCCTGGCATTCCTGCTTGCTGTATCCATAGTGGTACAGGCGGCGGTCATGGTATTGACCATGCTGGGGCGGGGTGGGCTGACCTATGAGCGGGAAGGGTATTTTGTGCAGACCGGATCGTCCATGCTGCACCTGGGCACGGTAATATTTGTGTTCGATTTCGTGAGCATGCGCACCACCGAGCTTCACCTGGGCGTGTTCTGGGTGGCAACTATCCTGATAACCGTGGGTACTGTGCTGTCGTTCTATCCGGGCGAGGCAGGGAATATTGCCAGGTTCTTACGACCAGGCAATAAAAGTCCCTGATATGAAGCGTATTGCCACTGGCCGTAATTCGAATACCATAAATAATATCTTATACATATCTTTAGTAGGTTTAGATATGAACAGGACACTGACGTTCGGGGGCAGGACGCAGGAACCGGATATCCGCATGCTGTCTGAAATTGAAGCAGTCCTGCTTGACAGGGAGATACTCCAGGGCGGGGACAGGGAACTCTATTATATGTACCGGGACCTGGCACTTAGCCAACGTGATCGTGATACTATGCTCGAACACGGCCTGCGCTATGATATCACCATCATCCCCCCAGCCATGCTGGGCAGGGAATATGTGAAGACTGCAGGACATTACCATCCTCATGCACTTGGTACGGATATGTCATATCCGGAAGTGTATGAGGTACTCGCCGGCGAGGGGCATTACATGCTGCAAAAGCTAACAGGCGGCGGTTCGGTGATCGATGTAGTGCTGGTACGGGCATCGGTAGGAGATAAAGTGATCATTCCGCCGGACTACGGCCATGTGACCATCAATACCAGCAATAAGGAACTTAAGATGGCAAACTGGGTGTCCAGGGAGTTCTCTTCTATGTATGAGCCATACGTGGAACTGCATGGTGCGGCCTACTATCTGACAGAGGATGGATTTATTGCCAACCCTAATTACAGGGGTGCACCTGAGGTCAGGAAGGTAAAGCCTAAGAGTTTCAGTGAGTTGGGGCTGGTCCGGGGCAGGGAGATATACGGGCTTGTGCGGGATTTGGGTAAGCTGGATTTCCTGAACAGGCCGCAGGAGTTCGGGTGGTTGTTCGAGGATGTGCTTTAAAAGGCTGATGGTTAACGACATGATCAAGATACTTATGAAGCTTACACCAAATGACCAGAATATCTATTTTTCGGATATTAAAGTAGGAAAACAAAGTTTTTTGAAGGAGCAAATCATAGGATATAATTAGTAATCGCAAATTATTAACAAAATATGGCCAGGTGAGATAATACGGGTTATACATGTATATTTTTAGTAGATTCACGCTGCACAGCAAGTGCAAGTCATTATTTTCCAGATGAGGCACACATGAAGAAATACTGCTATAGCCTTAATGCTCAAAATTGCCCTATCCTGCTGGTGTATGTAACAAGACCTGGTGCTTTTACTGACGGATGGTAGCACAATTCAAGCGGTGTTTCGAACATTTTATTTATTTATACCACGTATCGGTTATTTGATTACCATGTGTGAATTACATGCCATTCTAATTGACGGGAAGGATAAAACAACATTAATGGAAGATGTTGTACGGTTGGCTGTGGATGGAAATGAGATCACCATCACAGGAATTTTTGGAGATACCATGACATTACCCGGACGGATACTATACGTGGATATGACGAAAAATGAAGCATTGATTGAAAATATCGATTAAAATACATCAAAAAAATGACCATTGCTATAACAAAAATGAGGGGATAATAAAATGTCAAAAGCAAAGATTGCTATTAATGGATACGGTACCATAGGAAAGCGAGTAGGAGATGCTGTTTCTGCTCAGGATGATATGGAGATAGCGGGTGTAGTGAAAACCCGCCCGTCATTTGAAGCTAAACTGGCAGTAGACAGGGGTTTTGACCTGTATGCATCAACTTCCGACAGGATAGAGGCCTTTAGCAAGGCAGGTTTTGAGGTTTCTGGTACACTGGACGAGCTGCTTGGCAGGGCAGACTTGGTAGTAGACTGCACACCCGGCAAAGTAGGTGCCACATACAAGGACCTGTATGTTAAACATGGTATAAAGGCCATCTGGCAGGGCGGTGAAGACCATGAGCTGGCAGGATTTAGTTTCAACTCTGAAGCCAATTATAACGATGCCATTGGCAGGGACCTGACCCGCGTGGTCAGCTGCAATACCACCGGACTGACCAGGGCACTGTATCCACTGGACCAGGAATTTGGTGTTAAGAAGTCCAGGGTCACCCTGATGCGAAGGGGGGCAGACCCGGGAAATATCAAGAGCGGCCCGATAAACGCTATTGTACCCAATCCTATCAGCTTACCCAGCCATCACGGGCCTGATCTGAATTCCATTCTGCCGCATCTCGAAATTGCTACGGTGGCTGTGAAACTGTCCACCACGATCATGCATTTCCATGCACTGAATGTTGAGCTGGAAAAAGATTTCGAACCGCAGGATATCATTGACCTGTATGCCGGCAGGCCCCGTATCAGGTTCGTATCAGGAGAAGAAAATATCAATAGCACGGCAGAGGTCATGGAACTGGCAAGGGACCTGGGACGCAGCCGCAGCGATATGTTCGAGAACGTGATATGGAAGGACAGTATCAGCAAGTACCACGGCGAACTGTACTTCTTCCAGGCCATCCACCAGGAGTCGGATGTGGTGCCTGAGAATATAGATGCGATCCGGGCCATGTGCGAACTGGAATCTGACGGTGCAAAGTCCATTGCAAGGACCAACAAGACCATGGGGATAGGTAAATAGGCCTATTATCGTATCCCTTTCAAATTAAATGGTAATTGATCATATTGCTCGGAATTTTGAGACATAGATCACACTAATTACAGATAATCAAATTTTAGCTGCAATATCTGCGTTTATCTGCGGTTCCAAACTCACACGAATCCACACGGCTGGCTGCCACACTGCCGCCCTGACGGGCTGCGGTGGCAGGGTATAGCGCAGATGGATGCAGATTGAAGGTTGCCGTTAAGTATTTCACCGCAAAGAGCGCAAAGTTCGCAAAGACATTGTAACCTTAACTTTGCGTGCTTTGCGGTGTAGTATTACATAAATTTTATATTTTTATAGACATGCCCGCCGCCGGCAGCAATCTCCAACAACCGAGGCCATAGCCCACACACCACTCCCCCGACCCACGCTCAGCGCATGTGCGGAAAGAAAGCAGGCTGGAATTATTTCAATTTTATTTTTAACCGCAGATAAACGCAGATGAACACAGATAACGGCAATTATGGATCTTAATTTTGATTATACGATTGAAATTTAGAGATAATCGTATCCACTTCAAATTAAATGGTAATTGCTCATATTGCTCGGAATTTTGAGACATAGATTACACTGATTACACAGATTAATAGTTGTTGTGAAAATCAGTGTGATCTGTGAAATCTTTGTCTATATTAATTTTACATTCCGCCATACTTTTTGAAATGGAGACCTATTATCTACTGTTTTTTTTAAAATTCTATTATCTCACCCCTTGATTGTCAACCACTTAATAAATATAGGTTAACAATCAATCATTGGCCATGACACAATATGTCAATGTAAAACCAATGATCTATGCTTCGCTTTTTGCAGCCCTGGCAGCGGTCGGTGCATTCATTAAGATACCTATCCCCATAAGTCCTGTCCCCATTACCCTCCAGGTATTTTTTGTATTGCTCGCAGGACTGGTACTGGGCAGTCGGTGGGGTGGTACCAGTATGTTAGTGTATGTACTACTGGGGATCATCGGAATTCCTGTATTCTCAGGAGGTTCGGCAGGTATAGGCGTCCTGATGGGACCAACCGGAGGGTATCTTATAGGATTCATTGCAGGTGCGTTCATTGTAGGACTGATCCATGAAAGATCCAATAAAGGTATTCCGGCTGCAATTGCAGCCATGATTGCAGGTCTTACAGTGATCTACCTGTTAGGCGTGGCACAATTATCCATTGCAGCAGACATGCCGGTACAGCAGGCTGTAGTAATCGGGGTACTTCCCTTTTTAGTAGGGGATGTTATCAAAATGACAGCAGCCTTGATCATAGTAGAAAAAGTAAAACCCCTTATCGTGCTCAATGATCGAAGTTAAAGATGTATATTTTTCCTATCCTTCAGGAGCGGTTCTGGAAGGTATTGACCTTACAGTCAAAAAAGGAGAATATGTCGGTATAATGGGCCATAATGGCTCTGGAAAGACCACCCTTGCCAGGCTTATTACAGGTCTGCTGCTTCCTGGCAAGGGATATGTCAAAGTGAACAAAATATTTACTACGGACAGTGAGAGACTGCTTGATATCAGAAGGTCAACAGGTATGGTATTCCAGGATCCTGATGCCCAGGCCATTGGGGAGACCGTAGAAGAGGATATGGTCTTCGGTCTTGAGAACCTGGGACTGCCCGTGCCTGAAATCGATACGAGGATTGAAAAATACCTGGACCTGCTTGGGATACGGGAATTACGACACCGTAACATCAGGACACTGAGCGGTGGGCAGAAACAACTGGTAAACCTTGCAGCGGTCATGGTCATGGAGCCGGAGTGCATCATCCTCGATGAACCTGTTTCCATGGTGGATGCCAGATGCAGGAAAATGATTCTACAACACATAGCCAGGTTGAACCACGAAGGTACTGCCATTGTACATATCACCCACGACCCGGAAGAACTGATCCGGTGCCACAGGCTCATTGTGCTTTCCCGGTGCAGGGTAACAAACCAGGGAACGCCCCATGAGGTATTCGGCCAGTTGCTTGATGAAAAGAAAATGGATGTCCCTGCACCTTATGCCATATCAAGGAAATTGGGACTGTCCCCCGTCCTGACCATAAAAGCTCTACTGGAGGAATTATGTCGATCGAGATCAGGCAACTGACCCACATATATGATGCAGGTACTCCCTGGGAGACCATAGCGCTGGATAGGATAGACCTTACCATAAGCAAAGGTACTGTCTTCGGGCTGGTGGGAGGCATCGGTTCTGGCAAATCCACATTGGCCTCCCTGATGGCAGGTCTTGGAACCCCGGCCCACGGTAGTATCACCATTGACGGGGAGCCACCTGATCCAGGTCGGAATGTGGGCATACTGTTCCAGCAGCCAGAAGACTTCTTCTTTGAAAAGACGCTGTTTGAGGATATGGCTTCAGGTCTTTTACACCTGGGTCTCACTGAAGAAGAGGTCCATAAGCGCATCCACTCCACACTGGACCTGCTGGGGCTTGACCACCAGATACTTGACAGGTCGCCTTTCCACCTGAACAGGGGTACGCTGAGACTTGCCGCTTTCGCCACGGTGCTGACAATGAGGCCCGGATATCTCATCCTGGACGAGCCTACAGCCAGCCTGGACCCAAAAAGCAGGAAAAGGTTAGTGGAGGTTATTAAACGCATATCAGGAGATATTGCCATTATCTATATCTCCCACAGGTTACAGGAAGTCGTAGCTGTATCCGAATATCTGGCTGTATTGGAACAGGGAAAGGTGGCATTCACCGGTACCGTTCCCGGCTATCTGGACTGGGCAACAGGGCAGGATGCATGTGAGTACCTGCCTGTCCTGAACCAGGTCATGTACGGACTGCAACGGCTGGGTTTTGATGTGGACCTGAATGTGGCCTGTTTGGAAGAAGCACTTGAGCAGATTCGACTATCACTGGAGAGAACATGATCGGGATATATAGTCACGACAGGTCGTACATGCATCTGCTGGATCCGAGAACGAAACTTGCACTGATGGTAGGGATGGGCCTGCTTATTTATTCTGCACAGCTCCCTGCCCTGACAGTCCTGCTGGCCCTTGTCCTGCTGCTATCCCGTGCATCCGGGTTGCCTTATACAAGATTAGTACAAGGGTTACGACCTGTGCTGGTATTTTTTTCGGTCATATTCCTGGCACATCTATTGTTCACACCTGGAAAGCCGCTCATTGAAGGTCTGGTAGTTCCCACCGTCGAAGGAGTCACCACGGGTAGTGTCCTGGTCCTTAGATTCATCCTGTTGATACTGTATACATCCATCATGACGTATAGCACATCACCATCGGGCCTGAACTATGCTCTTACATTCTTCTTACGGCCTTTCGGTACCTTTGGCACTGACCTGGCTTTTATGACTGGGACGGCAATGACATTGATCCCCGGGCTGTTCAGGGAAAAAGATACCATTACGAAGGCCCAGGCCGCCAGGGGATATAAACCACGAGGGATGAAAGGGTTTACTGCCCTGGTAGTCCCCCTGATGAACAGGTCGTTGAAAAGGGTTGATGAGCTGTCGGATGCCCTGGAATCGCGGTGTTTTCATTCAAAAAGACGGTATTATTATTACAGGCAAACTCTGGCGAACCGGGATTATGTAGCAGTGGGGATATATGTGGTTCTGGCAGGGGTGGTATTGTTTGTTAGATTTGAAGCCCGGTTCTAGACTATATTTTTTAACAGCTATAGCGGTGCCCGCACCCCGTACCCACATTCCCGGCCGCCCTTCCAGCGTATCAGGTGCGAAGGCGGGCAGCAGCACAAGGGATTGGCGCCCGGGTAAATGCAGGGGGGCAGCACATGCAAATGAAGGAAGAAATAGGTGTTGGAAGTAGGCGGAATAATATCATACTTCTAATATACATTGAAGGCAGCAATATTATCACAGAAGTCTGGCTGCTGGCGCACAGGGCCGTGGATGCTGCTGGGATGGGTGTGGAGATTGTGAGGGAGGAGGGGGAGTGAGAAGGGTAGTAATACTTTCACTGCACTTTTTCCATTACTTTTTATTTTACAGCTTCATAAGCAATTCAATATGTCAAAGGAATTGAGACATGACAGGCACACTGTATCGCTGCTTACGGACCACATGGTGTTTTCTCCCAAGTACAGGGGCAAGGTGCTGGTTGGCGATGTAGCTATGTTGGCGGAAGCGATAATCAGGAAGACCTGTAAGGAACTTGATATTAAGATTATTGATATGTCAGTAAGTAGTGATCACATCCATCTTTTTATTCAATATCCACCAAAATATTCCATAAGTTTTATTGCCAAGAGGCTCAAAGGTAGAACCAGCAGGATATTGCGTCAGGAATTCCCTGAACTGAAGGAATGGTGCAAGAAGAGTTTATGGGCACCAAGCTATCATGGAAGTGTTGGGCATGGCTGGGAAGTTGTTGAGAAATATATCGCCGGACAAAATAAAAAATCGTGATGCAGAGTATTATAAACAGGCCTTGGACTTAACAGGCTGTCCGACAATTACTGTGAATAATAATCCATTACCTCTCTTATTTTATTCCTAATCCCATCGACTGTATTCGATTAATTTAATAACATTTAAATCATATAATTACTGTATTAATAATATGGCATTCATTCATTCTTTTAAAAATCAATCCTGGTTATTTCCTCCGAGCATTGAAGAATTAATACCAGAAGATCATGTTTGCTTCTTAGTCGAAAGTTTTGTTGAATCTTTGGATTTTTCTGATTTCAACGAAAAATACGATGATGCCGGTCATCCAGCATATCATCCACAAGTTATTATAAAATTACTCGTGATGGGAATGCTCGATAGAATACGTTCATCACGAAGACTTGCACGAAATACAAGAGAAAATGTAGTTTATATGTATCTTGCAGAAAAACTCACTCCTGATTTCAGAACAATAAGTGATTTTCGTAAAAACAATCTTTACATAATAAAAATGGTCTTTAAGCATACAGTCATTTTCGCTAAAGAAGAAGGAATGTTAGATTTATCTCATCTCTCAACCGACGGTACTAAAATTAAGGCAAATGCATCCAGTAGACGTGTATTTACAAAAGAAGAACTTGCCTTTTTAATTAATTTCATAGATGATGAATTAGATAAATGGGCAGAACAAGACTCACTCGAAGATGATTTTTTTGGAGAGGTGAGAGGTAGCGATCAACTACCTGGAAAAAGCAAAAAGCGCATCCAAAAACAAGTAAAACATTATATTGAAGAGGCAAGGGAAAAAGGCGAATCATTTAAGCATAATTTAAAGAACACACTTGAAAAAGCAAGATGTGAAATAGAGAAAAACAGCCTGGAAAAAGTCAGTATAACAGACCCAGAAAGTAGATTCATGAAAACAAAAAAAGGAAGGATAGAACGATCTTATAATCCTCAAATAACGACGGAAAGTAATGGATTTATTCTAGCAAATGATGTATGCGACTCCTCTTCAGACATAAATCAACTTCAGCCAATGGTTATCCAATCCGAGCAAAATTTGGGGAAAATCCCCGAAAAAGTAAAGTGGACATTTGATAAGGGGTATTATGAAAGTGATAATATAAAATTTTTGCATGATAAAGAAATTGATGGGTATATCCCAAGCCAAAACAAAAAAAATGAAAGCCCGTATGATAAAAGTAACTTTACATACAACAAGCAAAAGGATGCATACATATGTCCTGAGAAAAAATTATTACCATATTTTAAAGAACATTACGATAAAATAAAAGATAAGATAATCAGAAAATATAAAGGTGAAGCTTGTCAAAAATGCCTCAAACAGAAATATTGTACTAAAACTAAAGAGGGGATACGTATCATTAAAATGTTTCCTCATGAAGAAGAACGAAAAGCAATGGAAGAAAAAATGCAAACTTCTGAAGCAAAAGAGATTTTCAAACTCAGAAAACAAATTGTAGAACCTGTATTTGGAGATATTAAAGAGAATAAAGGAGTAACGACGTTTCTTACAAGGGGATTAAAAAGTGTAAAATCAGAGTTTAACTTAATTAGTATAGCAAATAATATTATAAGGATACAAAAGAAAAGATACAAAAGTTTGCAAGAAAATAACGCTAAAAATTATCATTCTGGTAGAAGATTTATGTACTTTAATTTCCAATCGGATAATAATAAATTCATAAATTTCCAGCCATATTCAACACTGGATTGATTGTCGGACAGCCTGTTAAGTCCGGGGTATAGTGACTTTCTCGTGTGAATTTTTTTCTAGTTTTCATATTTGCACCATTTCTGTAGATGTTTGTCAAGAATGTTTATTAACTACCTGTCCACTTTTTGGGGTGCAATCCAAATTATTTATATACTATATCTGCTAAATCATTAATTTATCAAACAAAGGAGGAAATCTATGAAAAATAAAATAATTGTATTGAGCGACATCCACATCGGTGACAATTCGCCGACTTGTTGGTATCAAAAAAGCGTTCATGAACAGTATTTACTGACAATTCTCGATTGGGTTGTGGCAAATGCCGCGGACGTGAGCGAACTCGTCTTGGCAGGTGATGTTGTTGATACCTGGACCTATCCGTTCAATGTTCAACCGCCTAGTTTCGCAACGATCGCCTCGAAAAACCCTAACGTTTTCGGGCCGCAAGGAGGACTGGCAAGAGTTCTCGATGCTCTAGGCGGAGCCGTGACGTACATCCCTGGAAATCACGATATGTTGGTAACCGAAGCTGACGTTGCCTTGGTCACGAGCCCAGGCGGACATCATCTCCGTTTCTCCAAAAAAATTTACAATCCCGGAGGCGATTCGCGCGTGCTTGTGATGCATGGCAACGATTTCACGATGTTCAACGCTCCCGATTTAACTACTCCGTGGGCTCCATTACCTGTTGGACACTTTGTGACTCGGATTATTGCCACATATTGGCAGTCTAATTTGCCACCAGGCAAAAATGTGTCAGAAATAAAAGGTCAGGGTTATCCCAATGGCATAAACTTGCTGTCGATCATCGAAAATGCATTGAAGAATTTAGATGTATCGGTTTCTGCAGCGCTTATTGATGGCATCGCAGGGAAAGAAGGTGTGTCAGAATCACAGTCAATTGAACTCGCGAACGGTTCAAAAACAATGTTGAGCGAGGTTAAGACGGTGTACAACCAACTTTTCTCCAGGTGGGTGGCCGAAAACGGCGGCGGTGAAGATGGATTGCTCGTTGCCACCAAGGCGGCCTTGGCCGATTACAACGCTTCGTACATGGGTTGGTTCGCGCAACGTCAGGCCTTCAGTAGCAATGCTCAGCTGGTGGTCATGGGTCACACTCACGCACCCATCTCAGGACTTACAGGATCATTGGTTAGCTACATAAACTCTGGCTTCGAGTGCCCATCCACAGCCGACATGCCAAATCAAGCCATTTCTTTCGCCGTTGTCGACAAGGACTCATTAGCTACGCAAATTAAGCAAGTCATTCGCCAAGCTAACGGCAGTTTTGCGATCAATCCTTGCCCCGCACCGACCACATCAATAGTCATTGCACCTTTCATGGACTTTTCGTGTTACGTGCTTATTGACAATTCGCAAAACACACAGAACCTCACCCTTGTAAGCAGCCACGTTGGTAATGGTCACTTCATTAACCTTCCCCAGCATATAGCGGCGAGGTCGCTCGCGACCCTGTGGTTGCAGGATTATCCCAATATCACTCCTCCGCACGGTTCAGATGCCATTGTCGAATACCAGGCAGATGACGGTACAAAGTATGTCTTCAATTTTGACTGCCCTACTGGTATCTATCCCAATAGTTGCTCCGGAGGAAGCAGTTTCCAAGCAAAGGCCGGTGATGGGGCATGGTTATCACGAGGGAAGGTCCCGGAAAAAGGGCATCCCCTCTTCGTCAAATTTAAAGTCATACCTGGTGCAGCCAACGGATCATTTACAGGGAAGTGCGGTCAGAACTCGTCGGCGGTTTCGGTGGCTGGTCTTCAGCCAACACAGTCCGTCGTGCTCAACGGCAAAACGGATTTGTCGAGGTGCATGGTCGCAAACAACAATGGAGCAGTCTTTGGAATTCGTCTTAAAAAAATATCAGGAATATATGAATACCAACTCAGCGTTGATGCCAAAGGGCCAGGCCCCTTTGTGGGGGGAAATATGTATTTGTATTTTACCGATCAGAGCGGTGATCGATATTTGCTGACCGTTTTTGATCACACTCGAAAAACACACACATTGAAGTACAACAGTCGAGCACCGGCGATCATGAAGATTGAGTGGAACAACAAGATTTGAGGAGAAATTTATACTTTATGTACCATGAAAAAATCCATTAGGTTAACCAGGAGGTGTCACAGGAATTAGATCACGCCTCTGACTCGATTCAGGTTGCCAGAGCATGGGATAATACATCAATTGGAATGGCTTTGAACAAGCTCAAGAAAAGATTAGAGATTAAAACGAGAAATATCTTTCGAGCGGTTCATGCCGGAATATATAAGAGGGGAAGAATTGACTGTATAACAACGAGTTCGACCCGATTTTTCAATCAAGTTGAAAAACGGGTCAACCCAATGTTATCCACGCACTTTATGAGCCTCCCCGGGCTCCCTCTATTTGGTTGCTATGACCAATGAAGAATATGGTTATTACTACAGGTTTGAACTAGAATCATTACCTAAGCCTGAAGACGACAACGAACTGGATAGCCTTGCAACTATACCAGAGATTACCCGACCACCAAGCCCAGCCGAACCTGTAGCTTCATATTTTAATGACAAAGTTGTAAGCCTACGGCAAAACATTAATCAGATTAACGAGGAAATAACGAGCCGTAAAATTCTAATGGACCGCTCGCTTGATAATATAGACTACCAGATAAGCAGGGCAGCATCAGTCGACCTTACGCGCAATTTTCTAGATCGGGAGCTGGCAAATCTGCGAAAAGAAAGAAGAGCAAGCCGGCTAAGATTCTAGGAAGACGTTGTTCAGTTACACAGAGATCAAAGAGAAATTATTGCCGAATATGGTTATTGTTGCTCAACGCACCGAAAAAGTAAAACAGGAATTTTCAAACATTCTTGTAATATCCCACAAGAAGTTAAACAAGCAGCCGTGAACGTATTTAATATTTCTCCGGTTGCATGGAGGCATATTAATCTTCTGAGATTTGTGTAATCAATATCGATGCAATAATTTGGGACCAGTA
>Ga0255457_1069_pt1 | contig 16585 bp, 18 predicted proteins | sample ANMaggQBNCT02L10_FD_182650 | JGI IMG/M metagenome (GOLD analysis project Ga0255457, IMG submission 182650) | Sediment cell enrichment communities from methane seep in Santa Monica Basin, California, United Staets - ANME aggregate JGI... | ecosystem: Environmental > Aquatic > Marine > Cold seeps >...
TTAAAAATAAAATTTCTGTTTGATAAATGAAGTTATTTATGGCAAGCATAGAGACTTATCAGTTATTTAGGAGTTTAGAAAATGCGCCTCGTTGAAAATGCAAAAAACTGGAAAAACGATGGCGGTATAAAAATTGAGCATCTTGGTGATGCCTAGGACTGAGCGAAACGAAGTCCGGGGTCCGTGACTCAACCGTAGATCGCTATAATTGATTCAGAGTTCGGGTTGGATGTGTAGTAGAGAGGATCTTATGGGGTGAGTGGGCGTAATGTAAATATATCTCTGAATCGTTGGTATATACGAAATATAACAGATGTATTAGAGTTTTAGGAAATTATACATGATATTTATTAGAGTGTAAGGTTTAGAAAAAAATTTCAAAGAATTTAGGAGCAGTACCATCGACTAAGGAGAATAATATGATGAAACAATTCAAAGTCATAGTTGAGAAACATCCTGATGGCTATGTGGCTTATCCGCTAGGCTTTAAAGGTATAATTGTCGGTGAAGGTGACACTTATGAGGAGGCATTAGCTGATGTAAAATCAGCTATTCACTTCCATATCGAAACTTTTGGTCAAGAAGTACTTGAGGTTGAGTCACCTATATTGGAAGCCTTTGTAGCCGAAGCGGGAGTAGCCATCTAATGATAAAGTTTCCAGTTGATGCTACAAAATAGAAAACGCGCACTTATCCACCCCATTTCTATCCAAAATCATCCCACCGCCCGACCTCCAGCCCGTGGATACCTCTGACTTTCTAGTCGGAGGTGCGCGCACGGAGCCTGCTGTTAATTACTAGTTCAGACGATATTAGTAAATATTCGTAATCTTTTATCAGCAAAGAGGCTGTCTAACAATTGCTGTGAACTCCACAAATGCCTCCGAATTCATTAAGGAGTATTGGGGCAGCGTGCATTGAACAAGAAAAAAAGACAAACAATCAAGACACCTGAGATAAAAAAAAGAAAACAACGCCGGTAAAAACACACCCCACCGGCGTAAATCTTACATCAATACCTAATCGACCTTAATAGATTTCTTATCAGACCTGTCGTACTTGAACACCACTTCCAGCACTCCATTCTTATAAGTGGCCTTTGCCGAATCAGCCAGCACCCTTACAGGCAGTTCCACACGTTCGGAATACTTCCGGTCCCCATTCCTTGCCTTAATGTTCAGCACAGTCCCGGAAATATCAAGGCTGACATCCTCCTTGGTAATACCAGGCATTTCCACAACCACATGCAAGCTATCCTCAGCTTCCATAATATCAACAAGAGGCTTGCGCACACCCGGCTCCACATGTGCAGCACCACCCTGGTGCTCCAACCCAAGCCCGGAGAACATTTCATCCCTCAGGCTTACATTACCGAACTCCCTGATCTCAGGCGGTTCGTTCCCGTGCTGGGTCATGGAATATCCCCATACAAGGGGCTCACCCATCTCTTCAGTATCGATCCTGGATTCGAACATACCCCTGATCATGTCATCAATATCTTCTAAAATATCCTCAAATAAATCCTTTCGTCGTCTATTCAACATTATCAATCACCTTGTTAATTTATTTTCATGCATATATCTTGTATTTCTCTTCAGTTTCATCCTTTGAACCCACAGTAGCATACCTGGCAAATTCACTTGCAAGCTTTTCATAATCCTGGAGTTTACCACTGGACGAAGTGGGCTTAACCCGGGTCATCGCACTATCGAAATTATCCATTGTGATAACAATGGAATCCTTGATCTTCTTAGCTTCTTCCCTGTCCATACCGGGCGTGATCTTCTCCCTGAGTGCCATAATGGATGCTTCCCGGCAAATAGCCTCGATATCAGAACCCACATATCCGTCTGTCATCCTGGCCAGCTCTTTCAGGTCCACTTTATTATCCAGCGGTTTACCATCCAGGTGTATCTCAAAGATTTCCTTCCTGGCATCGGCACAAGGCGGCGTTACATAGATCAACCTGTCCAGTCTTCCCGGTCTGAGCAATGCCGAGTCCACCATATCAGGCCTGTTGGTAGCTGCTATTACCAGTACGTCCTTAAGTTCCTCCATGCCGTCCATTTCAGTCAGCATCTGGCTGATGACCCGTTCAGTGACATGGCTGTCCGAACTTATTCCCCTGATGGGTGCGATACTGTCCACTTCGTCAAAGAATATGATTGCCGGACTGGCCTGTTTCGCTTTCCTGAAAGTCTCACGTACGGCTTTTTCACTCTCACCAACGTACTTACTCAACATCTCAGGTCCCTTGATACTGATAAAGTTGGCCTCGCTCTCGTTGGCTACTGCCTTGGCGAGCATGGTCTTGCCTGTACCCGGAGGCCCGAAGAGCATTATACCCTTGGGTGGTTTTGTGTTGATGGCCTCGAAAGCTTCAGGGTATTTGAGCGGCCATTCCACTGCCTCTATCAATTCCTGTTTGATGGCATCCAGTCCACCGACATCGGTCCACCGCACCTGGGGTACCTCAAAGAACACTTCCCTCAATGCAGAGGGTTCGATATTCTTAAACGCCTCATCGAAGTCCTTGTGAGTAACTTCCAATTTTTCTATGAATTCGGCAGGGATCTCCTCATCCATATTGATCTCAGGAAGGAACCTGCGCAGTGCGTGCATAGCCGCCTCCTTACACAGGGACGACATGTCGGCACCCACAAATCCATGTGTGCGCTCCGCAATCCTTTTCAGTTCACCTGCATCGTTACCTTCACCATTAAGTTCAGGGGATAGGGGCATGCCCCTGGTGTGTACCTGTAATATCTCCAGCCTGCCGTTCATGTCAGGGATACCGATCTCGATCTCCCTGTCGAACCGTCCGCCACGTCGCAGAGCTTCGTCAATGGCATTTGGGCGGTTTGTAGCCGCTATCACGATAACCTCGCCCCTGCCCTTCAATCCGTCCATCAGGCTGAGCAACTGTGCCACTACCCGGCGTTCTACCTCACCTGTGACCTCACCACGTTTTGGTGCGATACTGTCTATCTCATCAATGAATATGATAGTGGGTGCGTTCTTTTCTGCCTCATCAAACATATCCCTGAGATGCTTCTCACTCTCGCCGTAGTATTTGGACATGATCTCGGGACCGCTGATGGATACGAAATTAGCATCAGTCTCATTAGCCACTGCCTTAGCTATCAGGGTCTTACCTGTTCCGGGCGGACCATGCAGCAGTACGCCTTTAGGCGGGTCAATTCCCAGTTTCTGGAAAAGTTCGGGATGGCGCAGTGGGAGTTCGATCATCTCCCTGACAAGTTCGATCTCGCGCCTTAAACCACCGATATCCTCATAAGTTGTCTTCGGCGACCCTTTAAGTTTGCTTTCATCCACAATCTCATCCTTGAGATTGATGATTGTGCTCTTCCCCACAAATACAGGGCCGGTGGGGGTGGTGGATAATACCACAAAGTTCAGGGGGTTGCTGACAGTTTCTACCCTGATCTGCTGTGCCTTACTAATAGGCCTGCCTTCCAGCAGCCTGTGGATATACTGGGCACCACCTACCAGCCTGATGGCCTGGGTAGGTGCAAGAGTAACCCTCTTTGCTTCTTTAGCCTCTGCTTTTTTTATCTTTACTTTATCATCCAGGCTGGTCCCGGCATTATTGCGGATATTACCATCGATCCTGATCAGGTCATTCCCCCGATCTTCAGGATAAGCCGGCCATACGATAGCATAAGTGGTATCCTTACCAACGATCTCTATATAATCGCCGCTTACCAGACCGAGCAGTTCCATCTTTTCCCGCTCGATACGTGCGATGTCGCGCCCCACATCACGATGATGGGATTCCGCAACCCTGAGTGTCAGTTCCTTGGCCATTTTATTACATCCTTTACTTATTCTTATACATTATATCTGTCAATGAATAGTATATATTACTTATCGCTTCAGATCAGGGTCAATAACTGCCTGTTGTTTATTTGCCGTTCATTTATTATTCCCCTGTCCATCAATGACCGGATAGGTTCTTCCATGAAATATTCGGGTCTCCCCATGCTCATGGAAAGGGAGCGCATATCCTGCGGTTTTTTCAGGACCGCCATCAATATCTCCTCTTCAGGGTAGTTCTCTGCCACTTCATGGATCCATTTGACACACTCTGCCATAACATCAGTCATTTCCCCTTCGATCTTGTGCTGCTGGTCTGCAAGCTGCCGCCTCCGGGATTCCAGTTCGAACAATTCCGTGTTCAGTTTTTTCAGTGTTTCAACGGATTTTGAATCATCCGTGGGACCCCGGGGGGGACTTTTCGGCTTTTCCGATTGTGGCTGCTGCAGGACCGTGCATGTTTCCACAGTATAGGAGTACGGCGACACAAATACTTCCAGTTTCAGGTTCTCTGTTATGTGGTAGTATTTGCGCCGCTGTTTATTGGTGTTTGCACGGATCAGTCCGGTCTGCTCAAGCTGCTCCAGGTGCCCCAGTATTGCCTTGGGACCTACACCAAGGCGCTCGGCGATCTCGCTTACATAATAGGGCCTGGAGGCGAGTAGTTGGATTATATTCCTCCTGTTCTCGTTCCCAAGCAAATCCAGCAGTTGTGTTGACTCCATAGACCAGTTCATCCTGATATTTGAGTGATCATTCACATATGGTTAGTAACATTAGGTTATTAACGTATAGTTATTAACACTTGGTTACTAACCTTTAGTTAGTGATACTAGTATATATACCTAACTACCAGTAAGATTGTAGAATTATGGGCACTGTTCCATAATCCAGTTATAAGGCATAAAGATTCATTACCCTCGATGACATCCATGAGCATGAAAATGCTGTTTCCAGAAAAAAATCAAATCTATACCTGAAACATCATGCTCAATCAAGTACAAATCATCGCTTGACTTATGGACAGGATTTACAGGATTTACAGGATTTACAGGATTTACATGATGGTGCGACTCACTTAATATCCTGTCAATCCTGTCAATCCCGTCGAAAACTCACATTTCTCCCGACCAACTTCACATGTTTCCCCATCAATTGAATAAATATTTATTTACTGTCTACATATCATTATTTTTACTACATAACTGGATTATGAGATTGTGCCAAAATTATGCACGTTCCTAACCTTTTTTTGTCTATTCCATGGTTTCCTTCAGGAAAAAAGCAATGATGGTTGCCAGACCTGTAAGTGCTGCCAGTACCAGGAAACTGGTCCTGGCACCTTCGAGTTCCATGACCAGGCCCGCAATCATAGGACCGGCGGCTGCTCCCAGCCACCTGACCATATTAAATGCACCCAGTGACGTGCCAAGAATGCGGGGATCCTTTTTCACTACCTGGTCTGCCATAATAGCTATAGTCAGTGTAACCACAGGACCCAGGCACAGTCCCACAAATGCGAAGTTTATGGCTATCGCCAATGGGCTCAGGGTCACATGTGACATTAGCAGCAGTGCGCCACCTCCCAGGATGATCATAGCAATGAGGGGAGTTTTCCGGCCAATGCGATCACTCAGTGTACCGGTAACGGATGCGCCCAGGCTGCTGGTTATGGCGTAAGGGATGAAAATAAAACCCATCTGGACAGGAGAAACAGTGCCACTGGCAAAGAAGGGTAATACATAGGATGCCCCGATAACTGATACACCGCACAGCATGCTCACCATGCTTGCCATAAAAATGCTCCTGTCCTTGAACATGAGCAGGGTGGACATCATCATTTTTCCGGCCCCGAAGCCCAGATCCCTGCTACAGGAGCTGGTCTCGGTCAGCCACAGGCTGACCCCTGCTATTGCCAGGGATACAAAGAACATGGACAGGAACACAGTCCTCCATCCGAACAATCCGCCAACGACACCACCTAATATGTAGCCGGATACAGTTCCCAGTCCTGCTGCCAGACCAACAATACCGAAACCTTTCCCCCTTTCCCTTATTGGATAGATATCTCCCACAATGGCATATGCAGCCGGGAAGAACATGGCCACCCCCAGACCCGACAGGGAGCGGGCCACCAATAATTGTAGTCCTGAACTGGCAGTTCCGAATATGAGGAGCCCGAAGCTGAATACCAGTATGCCGATTGTGATAAAGGGACGGCGCCCGTACCTGTCAGAGAGTACGCCGATCGGTATCTGGGGGATTGCCATGAACACCATGAACGAGCCCATAATTATGCCCATCATAGGTTTACTCACATCCAGTTCACCGGATACTGCAGGAAGCATTGGGATAAGGGACAGGACCGACATGAAAACAATTAACAAGCCACCTGTCAGGATGAACATGATCCTGGTACGGGGGAGTCTGGAGCAGTCCAGTGCTGTATGGGACATGGTGGATAGAAAGTTGATGTGGCTAATTAAGTTTTCCTGAAATGAAATGTGGATTTTCGGGGAGGTTTCACGGTATCCTTAAATACTTTTTTGTCATTAATATCGCTCAGAGGTGTAATAATATTGTTTTTAATCGGAGAAGCACTCATTGGCGAGGAACCAGAACTCGCTCACGTTGATATTATCATTGGAGATAAAAACGGCCCGGCCGGACAGGCTTTTGCCACCGGGTTCACCCAGTTGTCAGCAGGGCACACGCCCCTGCTTTCTGTGATACGGCCAAACCTGCTTACCAAACCGGCAACGCTTATCGTGCCAAAGGTGACGGTACAAAATATGGATGGTGCGGCCAAGATATTCGGGCCGGCCCAAAGTGCGGTTGCACGGGCAGTAGCCGATGCCATGGATGAGGGTATCATACCAAAGGAACAGGCTGAGGACCTTGTAATTGTGGCCAGCGTGTTCATCCATCCACAGGCTGAGGATTACAGCAAGATATACAGGTATAACTATGGAGCTACCAAACTGGCAGTGCAAAGAGCCATGGAAGGCTTCCCTGATGTTGATACTGTGATGGAAGAGAAGGACAGGACCATGCACCCCATAATGGGATTCAATGTGACAAGGTTATGGGATCCGCCGTACCTGCAGGTAGCTATCGACATCCCGGATATGGATTTCGTGAAGAAGGTCTTGACGCAGTTGCCACAGAGCGATCACCTGATAATCGAGGCTGGCACACCCCTTATCAAGCGCTACGGCCTGGATGTGGTGTCCCGGATACGCGAGGCGCGGCCCAATGCGTTCATTGTGGCTGACCTGAAGACCCTGGATACCGGCAACCTGGAGGCCAGGATGGTGGCTGATGCTACTGCCGATGCTATTGTAATATCAGGACTGGCACCCATCTCTACTATTGAGAAGGCCATAAAGGAGGCAAAGAAGACTGGCATCTATGCATGTATTGACATGCTGAACGTGCCTGACCCTGTAAAGGTGTTAAAGGACCTGAGTGTGAAGCCGGATATCATTGAACTGCACAGGGCCATTGATGCAGAGGACAGCGAATACGCATGGGGCAGCATTCCTGATATGAAGAAGGTTCATCCCAAATTGCTGGTGGCTGTGGCCGGAGGTATAGGTAAGCTGGAAGCGGGTTCTGCGAAAGTAAGCGATGCCTGCAGTGCAGGTGCCGATATTATCGTGATCGGCAGGTCCATTACAAAGGCCAAGGACGTCAGGTTGGCTACAGAGGTATTCCTGGAAGACATGCAAAAGGCTGAGATCGACCAGTACAGGGTCATGACTGATTTCTAATTGTTACTACAGGCCCGGAATGATTATTTGAGGGATTTGAATTTGAAAATAATCGGAGGAGGCGCATCTCAACTTTTAGCAAGCAGAGTGGCAGCAGAACTGAATTGCGAACTTGCGCTGTGCAAGTTCAAGACGTTCCCGGATGACGAAAAGTACATACGCATCATAGACGATATCGGCCCGGAAGCTGTCATAGTCCAGAGCACAATAACTGACTCGGATCTAGTGGTACTGCTGCAGCTTATTGATGCATGCAGTTCTGCTGATCGCATCCATGTTGTAATCCCCTACATGGGGTATGCCAGGCAGGACAAGATATTCAACCAGGGTGAAGCGCTCAGTGCCAGGGCCGTGGCCCGGACCATTGAAGCCGATAATGTGATAACTGTGAATATACACGAGGATTCTATACTCAACTACTTTAAGTGCAATTCAGTAAATATCAATGCTGCGCCCTTGATGGGGCAATTTGTCAGTGCTATGGATCTGCATAATCCAGTGATATTAGCTCCCGATAGGGGTGCAAAAGAACTGGCAGCTTCGGCTGCAAAGGAGATGGGGATCGAATACGATTACCTGGAAAAGAAACGAATAAGCGGCGACACTGTGGAAGTGAGCCCAAAGAACCTTGATGCCAGGGGCAGGGATGTGGTGATTTTGGATGATATAATATCCACAGGCGGTACTATGGCAGAGGCGGTGCGTATGCTAAGGGAACAGGGTGCACTTGATGTATATGTTGCCTGCATCCACCCGGTACTGGCTGGCAGTGCCGTAAACAAACTATATCATTCAGGCGTAAAGGACATAATCGCCACTGATACCATTGAAAGAGCAGTTAGCAGGGTCTCAGTTGCACCCTTACTGGCACAGGCCCTTAAGGAATTATAATCTATGGGCTCCCCAAAAAAGATGAACCTTATGGCACCGGCCGAATCCATGGCTACTGCTGTCAATGTAATAGAAGCAGGTGCTGATGAGATTTACTTAGGGCTTGAGACACCTGGACTTGTGAACCTGAACCTTTCAGGCAGGGGCAGGAGCTGCAACGCAAAAGACCAGGACGAGTTAGTGGATATTGTAACGTATTCCCATGACAGGGGCGTGCTTGTGGATTATACTGTCAATACCCCGTTCATGGCTGATACACTTGAGGTGATGTATATCGAGCACGTGATGCGGGGTGTGGATGCCGGCGTGGATGCACTGATCGTAGGCGAGTTCGGTGCCCTGGCATTGCTGCATGAAATGGACCTTGGAATTCCGATACATGCCAGTGTGCTGCTTAATAATTTCAACAGGGGGCAGTTAGAGATGCTTAAAGGCATGGGGGTCGCCAAAGTAGTCCTCCCGTTCAAGATAACCATAGACGAGATACGCCAGCTATCTGGCCTGGGAATTGAGCTGGAATTGTTCGGGCAGTTCGGGTGTTCCAATATTAACGGCACCTGCCACCTGATCCATAATGCCGATGAAAGTATCAGCCTTGGACTGCCGTGCAGAGCGAATTACAGGGTGTCAGAGGACGGCAGGCTGCACAATATCCTGGATGCTGGGACGGACTGCTCGCTGTGCAGTATAGGGGATCTGATGGATGCCGGAGTATCTGCCCTGAAGGTGGTGGGCAGGTGCATGAACCCTGAGATGATACGAACTATAATCCGGACATATCGCAGTGCTATCGATATGGTCCTGGACGGTGCTGTACCGGGCGAGATTAAGGCATGGGTGCTGGAGGAGATACCTTTCTGGATGATGCTGTGCGATCAGGACAGGTGCAAGTACTTAAAGACGCCCATTAATGATTCATATATTTGAGGTTGACGCGTGATAGAGATACGGACTGCTGATGCGGCAAAGACCGGACTGGTTCTTGAGCTATCAAGGGAGTTCGGGTTGAATGTGGGTATTGGAAGCGAGTGCTGTGTCCATAAATTACCCAGTCCCGGGCAGGTGGCAGAGATTGCTTCACAGGTGGATGACCTGGCAGTGGTCACGCCCATTACACCGCAGAAACATTATGACAGGGTGCTGGACTTTATCAGGGGGCTGCCGCGTGGTGTAAGGCTGGTGGTCAATGATGTGGGTGTGCTGTACTCAATGGATCGGGATGGTTTGCTGGATGGTTTTAGTGCTGTTGTGGCCGGCCGGGGTATTGTGCATACGTCTGAGGCATGTCCGTGGGTGGACCATCTGCTGCGGGATGAGTCTGAAGAGGTGAAGGATGCGTTTTTGCAGACCAATCTTAACTATAGCAGGACTCTGGGATTTTTCAGGGATATGGGTATTACGGCTCTTGAGACCGACCTGGAATTGAGGACGGTTGAGGCTGCGCTTAGGACCGGACTGCCTGTGGCAGGTCATGCTGAATTTATTGCTGTGTCGTATGCCCGTTCCTGCCATACTGCCAGGTTCTTTGGTGAAGTGCCTCCAGGTTGCAGGGAAAGGTGTAATGCTCCTATGGAACTGGAACTGGTGGATATGTTCGACCTGTCTGGCTCGCCGCCGGGGTTTGCACAGCCCAGTCCTGAGATGCTTGGGATCTTTCCTAAACTGTACTTGCTGGGTGCTACTATTTTTATGAAGAGGGATGTGCATGATGTCCAGGGTATGGAGCGGGTAATTGTTAATGGGGACATGTATGACCCTGCAAACTTAAGGGATGTTGTTGCGGCGTTTGATGAGGGTATGGGGAAGTCGGGCTGACCATACCGAAGTGCTTTAAGCTGGCGTCATTGTAAACTCTGAAAATATTCCATTTGTTATTGGCAACAAGATTACCTATGGACTCCCGGGAGCTAAAGGAATAATCCTTTATCATTATTTATTCGATAATATTAAGTCTATACATTACAGATGTTTGATAGCGCTTTGAAGTTAGTATGTAAATATCCCCTCAGATATATTAGATGGTTTATTTCAAGGTGCTACAAATTTAAATTAAGGATAATACCGCAAATATTCCTATTTAAAATGGATTGAGAAATTTGTTACTTATTTCCTTTGTATTTAGAATATATGTCACAAAAATTTTTTAAGTCCATTTCAAGATCTTCCCGGATTATTTTGCGTAATAGACCTTTGGGTACATCTTTATTCCCATGTACAGGAACAGAAGTTGCTCTTCCATCTTCTGATTTTAATCTTGAATGAGAACCTTTTGTCCTTGTTACTTTAAAATCCAATGTTTCTAAGAACTTTATAAGCTCTCTGCCTTTGATAACAGGAAGTTTAGGCATTTTGAGCAACTTCCAATTCTCTAAAACCTACAAATTTATTAAGCTCTTCAACTTCTGTCTCTTCAAGACACATATCTATAACTTCACTTATATTTTCCATTGCTTCATCTATGGTTTCACCATAGGAATGGCATCCCTTGAAAATGGGACAAGAAACTATGTAATAGCCATCTTCGTCTATTTCAACAATTATTGGCAGATGCAATTTATCCATGTCAAATTCTTCCTATAGGATAGATAAATTTCATATATTAAGTTATTTTCCTCGGCATTTGTCATGTTATCAATGCCGGTTAAAAAAAGAACCTGATACCGGGGGCGATAACAAGCTGATCCTATCCAGCCTGAAAAACAGACAAGCTTTAACTGGATATTAAAATTATAACATGCATCAGCCATAAGCCTCGTTTTTCCAACATGGGATCGCTGGTATCCAATTGGCGAACATTACGACTTTTCCACCTTCCCATCCACCAGCGTGATCACCCGGTCCGTCCGCTCTGACACCCAGGGGTCGTGGGTCACGATTATCACAGTCTGCCCGCCATCAGACAGCCGCCGCAGGATGCCGATAATGAGGTCCCTGGTCTTGGTATCCACCTCGCCTGTGGGCTCATCTGCCAGTATGATAGCAGGCCTGTTGGCCAGCGCCCTGGCAATACTCACCCTCTGCTGCTCCCCGCCGCTCAGTTCAGAAGGTTTATGGTTCAGCCGGTCGCCCAGCCCCATCTCTGTTAGCACCTCACGGGCCCGCCTGATCCGTTCCTTCTTGTGAACCCTGGCAAACCTCATGGCAATCTCCACATTACCTAATGCGGTAAGGGCTGGCAGCAGGTTGAAATGCTGGAACACGAACCCAATCTTCTCGCGGCGCAGCCTGGGTATCGCCTTAGCCTTAACCCCGGTCACCTCGATACCGTCAATGAATACGCTGCCTTCTGTGGGAATTTCCAGCATACCTATGATTGACAGCAGTGTGGATTTTCCCGAACCTGACGGACCCACGATACTTACCAGCTCCCCCCTCCTGACCTCCAGGTCCACACCCTGCAAGGCATGTATGGGCACCTTGCCCTGCATATAAGTTTCTTTCAGGTTCCGGGTCTGCAATATAATATCAGGCTCAGCATCATTCATACCTGAGTGCCTCCATGGGACTCATGCCGGTAGCCCGCAGTGCAGGGTAGATACCTGACAAGGTACCCAGCAGTATGGCAAATAACATGGCAACAGCCACCAGCCTGGGCGTGATAAGGAACAGCACGATCCCCTTTTCAGCCAGCCATAGGTTTATGCCAAAAACTGCAACCCATCCGCAGGCCAGTCCCAGCAGCCCTCCAAGAAAACCCATTATGGCGGCCTCGCCCACAGTCATCAACAGGATATCCCGCCGCTCTGCCCCCATTGCCTTCAGTATGCCGAACTCCTTTGTGCGTTCCATCACAGACATAAGCATGGTATTCATAACGCTTAAGCCCCCGATAATAGCTGCCAGGACTGCAGCACTTACAGTTATTACAGAAAATATCATCAGGCCCTGCTTTGCCTCCTCCTCCAGTTCACTGGGGGATAGTGTATCCACTCCGTCTACGCTGAGCTTTATCCGCTTTGCCAGCAGGTCACCGTCAACCCCCTCTTCAGGAATAGCAAATATCATAGAGACCATGTTGCCCATCTCATAGACATCCTGGGCAATATCAAGGGGGATTGCTGCTGATGCATCAAAAAAACTGCCCGTATATTCCAGTTCCCCAACCACTGTGAAGTACTTGTCCTGTATCTCAATACGGTCCCCTACACCGATATCATACTGGGTTGCAATACTACTACCAATAACGGTTACGTATCTATCCCCCCTCATGAGATTCCTTCCTTCCTTGACCTGAACCGGTCCCAGTATAGTCTGGGATTTCTCTGGTGGCAGCCCTATTACCTGGTTACCCCCAAAACTCATGCCGCCTCCTTCCTCCAGCGGTGCCATCAACAGCCCGTATGCATCATGGACGCCGGGTACTTTCCTGACCTCTGCCGCTTTACTGGTGGTCACGCTCCCGCCGAACACGCCGCTTGAGCCGAATACACGTATCTTGTCAGCGGTCAGTGCAAATGAAGTTTCGAATGTCTTGTTGAAGTTCTCTGACATGGAGCCCATTACGATAACTGCAAATATGCCAAGGCCGATGCCAAAAATTGTGAGGGCCGTCCTGACCTTCCGTTGTGAAAGGTTTCGCAGTATAATGTCGAACAATGCCTCCCCCCCTATCTCCTGCTACTGATCACGACTGCATATATAATACCCGGGATGGTCAGTAAAATTGTGAATCCGGGTGTCTGGGATTTCGTGGGCTGGCTGGCAGGAGAGGTGCGTTCGGGTATAAAAAGCATTGTTTCATACCTGTCCACTATTTCATTTCCAAGTGTTAAAATATGGATGTTGACCTTGTACGTACCAGGGTCAAGGTCATCATCCCATATGATACCCACGGTATCGTCCCTGTCCAGGGTAAGAGGTTCGGGCTTGCCTGTGAATACCAGTGGATCTGAACCGTCTTTGTGGAGTTCTACTTCCACTATACCGTTAAAAGGTACCTGTGACCTGCCGTAAAGTGTTACGCTGACACCGAAATCGTCTACGTCTACATCCATGTCATCAATCTCTACCTTCTGGTTTGCTGTGAACCCGGTCACATATGAGGATGTAATATCCGGTGTGTGGGATATGGCCTTTACACGTACGCTATACTCGGTATTGTCATCCAGTAGGATGGGCCAGTCAATGGAAAGCTGGGTGGACTGCATCACGGGTATGTCCTCTTTGGTCTCGAAATATATTATCTCGCCATCCTGGATCAACTGGAAGGTAAAATCGGCAACGCCGGGACTGGATACGCTTCTGGGCTTTAATAGCAGGCTTGCGCCGCTGCTACTGGCGCTGAAGTCAACTACCTGGAAACTTGGCAGTACCACAAACCCGTAAGAGAACGGGTATGATGTTTCATCTACAGATCTGCCATCGACCAGTACGCTAACTGTGGCCACGTAGTTTTTAAATTGGGGTTGTGAATCCCACATGATGATCTTTGTTATTTCCTGGTCTGGTGCTATTGTAAAATCCTGGGTTATGGTTTCGATTATTTTTCCCTTGGATGTTAATTTGAATATGAGCTGTCCATTATTTACCTGTTCGCTGGATTGTATTGATACGTCCATACTGTTCTCATCTGAGAATGTTGAAGTGATCCATGTATTATGGGTTTCGACAGCAGAGGTGGGGAAAACAACAAGTGCCAGCAGGATAGTAAGAATAGAAATATTTCTGGATTTCATTGCATATTGTAAGCTGGATGGTGTGAAAAATCTTTCTCTTGACAATTGATCTGAAATTGTGTGGTATCGGTTGGAGTTGACGGGAGCTGTTGACTATTTTTGACCTGTGTGGGTCAAAGAACTGTTATTTTCTAAACGGACTCATTGTCTAATACCAGAATTCCGGATCACCTTTGGTAAATACACATTCATCCATTCCACCACACCCCCTGGCCTGCACACAACCGCCCGCTTCATGCCCTTTTACACAAACTCCACAGCAGCTTGTATCTTTGGAGAAAACATTATGTAATCCGTAAGTAAAGAAACTATGTGCCTGTCATGTCCTAATTCTTTTGGCATACCGAATTGTTGATGAGGATGTAAAATAAGTAGTGCTCCTCTTCTCTTTCAAGCACTATGAGAAATCTTTTGGGTGATATACTTCTATTCCAACCCGCCCTTTTATTCTTTGTAAAAAATCTTTATCATCTAGTGTTACAAAAACTGCATGATGCTTTAGTGCGGTTTCAAGGTAAATAGAGTCCAATGAATAAGTGCCGTATAGCGCCCCCGTATAACCCGCGCTGGTGCAGAAATGGTCGTCGCATAATTCCCATATGGATACCATGCGCCAGAGGTTATTCTCCTGGGTCTTTCCTGCCTCCATCCCCAGATACCTTGAAATATTTCGTATGACCTCTGTCAGGCAGATCGTAGGCTCAATAAGATAGAATTTACCATCAGCTACTGCCTGTATTACGTGTCTGCAATCAGAAGAATATTTCTCATCCCCTTTTGTTGAGGCGATAAAAACATTTGCATCAATGCAAATCGGTTTCATTCATTATGTCTCCTGTCCCTTTTGATCATCTCCAGGACAGGTGGGGCTGTCTTTGGCCATTTTTGTTCGAACTTTTTTGCTTCAGTGAGCCATGCTCTTGCTGCCAATTTCACCTCATCTTCCTTTACGCCACTGTCGCTTTCGATAACCATCTTTCTCAGGTCATGTATCTGTTCGTCTATGAACGCTATTTTCTCGATTATTTCGCCATTTGCCATAAGTCTTATTTTTATTTTAAGTGTTTAAATAGTTGTTTGAGATGAATGATGGTATAGCGAGTAGGATTATGGAGGGGAATTCCTGCAATCACTTAACAACCCCAGTCCCGCCCCTACCCTCCACCGCTTCAACCACACCCTCAGGCCTGCACACGACCGCCCGCTCCCCGCCCTGCTCCACGAACTCCACTGCCGCCTGTATCTTGGGACGGGGCGGGAACTGCCCTTCATCCAGGTAGCGGCGCCAAAAGTTAGTGGTGGAGGAAATACATGACACACCCCGGACTATAAGTTCGTGACATCCTGCTTCGCAGACGTTCTAACAAACATCTCCACAGGCGTTAATTCGGGCATGGCCTGCCCTACTTTATTAGGTATATTGATTGCAGCATTATATAGATGCCTGCATGTGTTAAGTGTGAATATTAAAGCGGATTGTTGATTCTTGTCGGAGCATATCCTAAACTTATACGCTTTGACCAACATGTACAACAAAAATAATATAGTCTTAATATATACAGGCATGCTTATCCCCTCAGGGATAAATAAACTCACTCAACATGTCGCATAGAACAAGTATAGTAAGATATTATGAAGATCTTGCCGATAATTATGACAACAGATTTGATAATCAAAGGCTTGAATATATGCGGTCAGTAGAGAACAGGGTTATCCTTAATAGTTTAAAACCCGGTTTAATTCTTGATATAGGTTGTGGGACTGGAGAACAAACATTATTTCTTGCAAAAAAAGATTATCAGGTAATTGGTGTGGATATCTCAGGGGAAATGATAAGGATTGCAAAAGACAGGGTAAATAATGCCGGTCTGAATGATAAAGTATCATTAATCATTGCCTCAGCCGAAGCTCTTCCTTTTAAAGATAATTGCGTTGATGGATTAATTTCAATCTTTGGAGTATACAGTCATGTACCGAAGATAAATATAGCCATCCAAGAGATATACAGGGTCTTGCATAATGGCAGCCTGGCTGTGATCACTGTTGTGAATAGATGGAATCTAACCTGGTGGGTCAAAACCATTCTTAACGCAAAAGGACGCTGGTTATTACATGCCTTAACTAATAAGGAATATACTCTGAGTGGATTGTGGACATATTATTTTTCAAAACGTGAATTATCAAATATACTGAAAAATATCGGGTTTAAGGTATCTATCGGGTGTCTGCTACTGTTGCTATACCCGCATAATAATAGGAAACTATATTTTCATGAAAAATTCTTTATTCATTTTGAAGATAAAGTAAGGTGGTTGTTTCCTTTTAATAGTCTGGGGTACTATCACCTGGCGGTTTTTGAAAAAAAATAGATATTTTTCGTATCCATTTTAAAAAGTAGGGGAATAAAAT
>Ga0255457_1070_pt1 | contig 16553 bp, 13 predicted proteins | sample ANMaggQBNCT02L10_FD_182650 | JGI IMG/M metagenome (GOLD analysis project Ga0255457, IMG submission 182650) | Sediment cell enrichment communities from methane seep in Santa Monica Basin, California, United Staets - ANME aggregate JGI... | ecosystem: Environmental > Aquatic > Marine > Cold seeps >...
TTCAGTGATGCATCGTTGAAGTTCACTGGGGCAGAATCCATGGCTGACTTAATGGAGCATCGGCCCAATGGCCGCTTGCTTGCCTATGAACCAAGCAGTAAGACTACACGACTGGTACTCGATAAGCTTTATTTTGCCAATGGCGTCGCGGTTAGCCCCGACCAATCTTTCGTTCTAGTTGCAGAGACTGGTAAGTATCGGGTGCAGCGCTACTGGCTTACCGGACCCAAAAAAGGTGAATCTGATATCTTCATTGACAATCTGCCGGGTTTCCCGGATGGCATCTCTTCTAACGGCAAAGACACGTTCTGGCTGGCGCTAATACAAGGCCCAGAAAGTCGCAAGGATATGGATTCTATACTCCCGCAACCTTTCATAAGAAAGATCTTCATGCGTCTGCCCGAGTCAGTAAACGCCCCGAAAAACGACGGTTTCGTATTAGGGTTGGATATGGATGGTCGTGTTATCCATAATCTGCAAGATCCGTCGGGGTCGTATGTTCAGATATCAAGTGTTGAGGAGCATGATGGGATGCTTTACCTGGGCAGTCTGGTTGAGGATGCCATAGGCCGTTTGCCGGTGCCTCAAACAAACCTTAGTCAATAAAGTGGTAGCCGAATCAAATTGTGTCCACAATGAGAAGATAAGTGTAAAAGATGCATGAAAGAAAAGGTATGTCCAACCACCAAGGATGCCACGCTTTTCAAAACGGGTGGCACGGACGGGGCTTGCAGTCCGGTGGAACAGCTGGGGCTTAATACAGGAGAAGAATGAAGAGAAGTATGTAATGATCGAAGTTCGGCCATAACACTGAATAAATGGGATATGCAAAGTAAGTTCGGATATACAACGTTGTATAAAACTCTGCCAACTGAAAAGGAATATTTAAAAAGATAAGGAGAATTATTAAGAATATGAAAGCAAATCCTAAAATCAACAAATTTATAGAAGATATTCTATTTGTCGATGAAGATAAAGGAGAAATTGTAATATCTTTAAGGAAACTGGTTTCAAAGATTGCCCCGAGCGCAAAAGAAGAAATTAAATACGGCGGTTTGGTTTTTGTAAGCGATAAGAGACTATTTTGCGGAATCTTTATCCGAAAAAATCATATATCGATTGAGTTTGACAAAGGCGCGGAGTTGTCGGACCCTGATGATTTTCTTGAAGGCAGCGGAAAATACAGACGGCACATAAAAATCCTTCAGCAAGAGGATATTAAAAATAAAAAGGTTGAATATTATATTAAAGAATCTTATAAAATATAAAAAGAAAAGGGGTGATGAAATATGGAACTGAAAAAAATTGCACCGAATTTTGCGGTTCAGGACATCTCCAAAACAGTTACGTTTTATCATGATGTGCTTGGTTTTAAACTGGAAATGGTAGTACCAGAAGACAAAAGTGGCGTTGAGCAAGAACTTTCAGAAGAAAAAAAGTATATCTATGCCATGATGAGTCGTGATAGTGTACAGGTGATGTTTCAGAGAACGGATAGTATTGGAGAAGATGTGCCGCCACTTAAGGGTGTGCCAATAGGTGCTTCTGTGTCCTTTTATATTGAAGTGGATGATATAAATGCGCTATACCAGGAAATAAAATCAAAAGCAGAAGTAGTAAAAGAACTGGAAACCGTTTGGTATGGGATGCAGGAATTTTATATCAAAGATTGCAATAGCTACATTTTAGGATTTGCAGAAAGAAAATAAAGATGGTGAAGAAGAAACGATATCGCGGACATTTCTGCAAGGTATGCGGGCAGATCAGGCCAAACGAGAAATTCTCTGGCAAAGGACACGCAGCCCATATCTGCAAGATATGTGCCAAAAAACCAAAGGAACAACAGTCAGAAGAGATCGCTCTCAATCGCATTTACAGTGTGTATAGATATCCGAACCTCTCGCGAGACAATCGTCGGATGTTGGAGAAATATTCCTGCAGTCCAAAAGAGCGAATTAGGTCGGCGGCACTGGAAGCAATCGCGTTTTTTAGGAAAGGCTCCTTTTTCTGACGGGATTCATTGCTCGAAGGAGGATTTCTAGGACGAAGTATAGAGAAAATAAATATGGTCATACTTCGTATAACACTGCATATACGCTGCAGGCTACGCTCTCACCCTTCAGTCACCACTTCGCAAATGTCGAAAAGATAAACAAACTATATCTCGCCTTCGACTAACACACGCCCACCCTACATCTATCCACGGTTCATCCCATTGCCCGACCTCCAACCTGTGGATGCCTCGGACTTGCAGTACAAGCGTGGCGTGGTTGGGGCCCTACAGCTACCAGTTCTCCCCTGTCGATTAATCTCACCATGTTGCAAAGATTCTCTGCCAGTTTAGGGATGGGAGTGCTGAGGAACATGGTCCCGCCGCCTTGACTGCAATGGGATCGGCGGTGGCATCGATGCCCAGCACCCGGGCCGTGCTTGAGGTGGGCGGGAGCTGGCCGCTGAGTATTTGCAGGGTGGTGGTCTTGCTTGTATCGTTGTGGCCGAGAAAGCCGAAGAACTCGCCCTGTGCTATCCGGAGGCCGAGGTTGTCCACGGCTGTAAGTTGTCCGAATCGTTTTGTAAGGCCGTGCGCCTCGATAGGTATCAAAAAATCCACCTGTTTTATCTGTGCTAAATGTTATGCTGCTGTTTGGGTTTAAAGTTTTTTGGGTGCGCTCAGGGAGAGGGCAGGAGATATTGTTCTTGATGTAGTATCGGCCGGCTCCGGAGTATAAATAATAACTGAAGAATAACCATAATAATTATATAAATAAGTAGATATTTTTAGTTAAAGTTTAATAAAGCAATCAGGACTATTTTGAACGATTTTGGATGGTTTTGAAATGAAATAGATGATTCAAATTAATTGAACAGAAAGTATGCTTAAGTGTTCGATATTCCACTGTTAATTTAGTTGTTCAACAGAATATAAAGGAGGTGATAATTGATGAAAATTAGAACAATTATTGGAGTATTGCTGGTCATTGCATTAGTGCTTGGTTCGACCGGAGTTGCATTCGCTGCAAATGGCCAAAATGGTGATGGTACATGCAATTGTGAGTGCTGTAGTGATGGTGATGGTGAGTGCAATTGTTACTCAAATTGTGGCTGTAATGGAGATGGGCCTAACGGTAATTGCGATGGAGATTGTGATTTTCAAGATGGAAATCTAAATCGACATCAACAAAGAAATCAAAACAGTCAGAACGGTGACTAAACGTGATGAATCGTGTCGAGATGATGTAAATGTCCTAGCTAACTAGAATCGCAATCGTGATTGTGATAGAGATTGTGTCCCAATTGGTGATGGACGGCCTTAGGCCCTCATTAGACAGATTAAATCGTCATTGACACAATTAAGTGTGTGGGAAACCACACACAATTTTTTTAAAAACTGTATTGCTCTTCTTAGTTTTTTTAAAATGTTTAATCAAATAAGCTGTTTATCGTTTGCTGTGTCAGTGCTCCGGAATGCACTATTTGTATCAGGAAATTGTATTTATCCCCTCCCCAAAACTAAAAATTCTCGCACCAAAAAGTACTTACATTATTAATAATTAAATATTATTGAGGCTTCAAAGCCCCATCAGAACATACAGCATAAAGTGGGAAGCTGAAAAGATGGTAAGCATAGAAGATGTTCCAGCAGAGCAAAGGTGGGAGATTGCAGCCAGGGCAGCAAGTGCAATCCCATTCGCCTATGATATTGCCTTCAGGGAAGCAATTGGTGAGAAGTATGATGAGATGGAACGGCCCATCATGGTTGAAGCAGGGAAGGAATTCAGGAACCTTGCATCTGCCCTTGGACTGCCAACAGGCAATGCCAGGGAGATCGACGAGACCTTCTGGATCATTGGAACAATCCTCAATGGACCTGAGTTCAGGGGAGAGACCACAGAAGAAGGCGACGACAGGACCGTGAGGAAGACAACACAGTGTCCCATACTCAACAGGGCAGTGGAAATGGGGCTTGATCCGCAGATAGTGGCACTTACTGCATGCCAGACATACCACAAATCAGCTATTGAGAACCTTAATCCAGGGTTTATCCACCAGTTCAACAAGACAATGTGCAGCGGCGACCCGTACTGCGAGAGTGTCATTGAACGCAGGAAATAATTGGAATTCCAGACTGTGCAAAAAGGGGGCAAAGGTTTGAAAGCGCCCATGCAATTGTTTAACAGAATGGTGAGCGGGCTTGAGTGGTACGGTTTTACTACAAACTGTATTAGCTAGCTGCTATATTTTTTAAATTTTTAGTAGATGGATTATATAAAATTACTAATATTCGAATGCAAGCATATTCAGTATCATGGGACTTTGACGGACGAAATAGAAAACCAGGAGGCAGAGTATTATTTACAGGCCTTGGTACTTAATGGAAGCAACTGGTAAAAAACAAAATATTAAAATATATGCTGCAAGGATGTGAAGTATTATGGCATCAGAAAAGACGATTGATAAAACTGCAAAACCTCTCATAGATAAAGCAAAAAGGGATAAAGTTGAACTTGTCTGGGACCGTTTTGAAAAGCAGGGAGACAAATGCAACTTCGGCGAGCTTGGAATCTGCTGTAAGAACTGCACAATGGGTCCCTGCAGGCTTACCCACCCCTCGCTGCCGATATATCTCAGAGTAGGTCCCCATGCAGCGAAAGCCAACAAAGGAGTCTGCGGAGCTGGCTATGATACGCTCGTTGCAAGAAACCTTTCAAGGGCGATCGCAGCAGGTGCTGCGGCACACTCGGATCACGGCAGGGATATAGCTCACACCTTGCTCCTCACAGCAGAGAATAAAGCATCGGGATATGAGATCAAGGATGAAGGGAAATTAAAGGCTCTTGCAGCAGAGTTTGGAATCGAGACTACGGATAAAGATAAAAACGTGATTGCAAAAGAGCTTGCACTCGCAGTTCTTGACGAGTTTGGGATGGTAAAGGGCAGGTTGCAGTTCGTTGAGCGTGCACCTGAGGTGAGACAGAAGCTCTGGAAAGACCTGGGAATCATTCCAAGGGGAGTCGATAGAGAGATCGTTGAGATGATGCATCGAACCCACATAGGGGTTGATAACGACTATGCGAACCTCATCCTCCATGGACTCAGGACATCCTTATCAGATGGCTGGGGTGGCTCAATGATTGCAACAGAGCTTTCTGATGTCCTTTTTGGAACACCAAAACCTGTAACATCGAGGGTGAATCTCGGGGTACTAAATGAGAAGGAAGTCAACATCGTAGTGCACGGGCATGAGCCGATCCTCTCTGAGATGCTAGCAGAAGCAGTAAATGACCCAGAACTTGTGGAACTTGCAAAGATGGAGGGAGCTACCGGTATCAATCTCTGTGGGATGTGCTGTACCGCAAATGAGCTTTTAATGAGACGTGGTATTCCTGTTGCTGGAAATTTCCTTGACCAGGAGCTTGCAGTCGTAACAGGGGCCGTTGAGGCGATGGTTGTAGACGTGCAGTGTATAATGCCATCACTTGGAGATGTTGCAAAGTGCTATCACACGCTGTTCATCTCAACTTCACCGAAAGCGAAATTCCCAAGCGCAGAGCATATTGAGTTTGATGACGAGAATGGGTTTGATATCGCAAAGGGAATAGTAAAACGGGCTATTTTAAACTTTAAAAACCGCAATCCAGGGAGGGTGTTTATCCCACCAGATCCAGTCGATATGATGGCAGGATTTAGTGCTGAAGCGATCATTGCGGCACTTGGTGGAAGTTTAACACCGTTGATCGATGCGATAAAAGAAGGGACGATCAGGGGGATTGCTGCTCTGGTCGGGTGTAACAACCCAAAGGTGGTGCATGATAAGAACCATGTTGAGATGACAAAGGCGCTGATCAAGAATGATATTCTTGTGGTTGAAACAGGATGCAGTGCAATTGCGTGTGCAAAAGCAGGACTTCTACTCCCTGATGCGGCAGATATGGCAGGAGAAGGTTTAAAATCTCTCTGTAAATCGCTTGGGATACCACCAGTTCTTCACATGGGCTCCTGTGTTGATATAAGCAGGATACTCGTCGTTGTAGCCTCTATTGCAGACGAGCTTGGTGTTGACATATCAGACCTTCCAGTTGCAGCGGCAGCGCCCGAATGGATGAGCGAGAAGGCTGTCAGCATAGGGACTTATGCGGTTGCATCAGGAATATTCACGCTTCTTGGACTTCCTCCGGCGATTATGGGAAGTTCAAATGTTGTGGACCTCCTGACAGCAGGTGCAGAGGATATTGTCGGTGGCAAGTTTGCGGTTGAGACTGACCCGATAAAGGCAGCAGAACTGATAATAGAAGTGATCGATGATAAGCGTAAGGGTTTGGGATTATAGCAAAAAATGCAATGAGGTGCCCCCTAATTCATTAGGGGGTGGCGCAGAGGGGGCTCCACCCTACAGCTACCGGTTTTCCCTGATCGATTATTCCCACCCTGTTGCTTACGCAACTTATTTATCGTATGGTGTGGTAATCTGACCACTTCGCCTTGCCACAATAATATATAACAGAATCATAATAATATTCAGGATTATCATAACCGGAGGAACATATTTGGCTAGAATGCATACCAGGAGAAAGGGTGTATCAAGGTCCACAAAACCCTTGAGAAATGAAGCCCCGCAATGGGTTACCCTTTCGTCAGAAGATATAGAGAAAAAAGTAGTTGAACTTGCCAATCAGGATAAAACTACCAGTAAGATAGGCATAATCATGCGGGACACCTATGGTGTGCCGGATATCAAAATATCCACAGGTAAAAAGGTCACAAAGATACTGAAAGACAATGATGTGGCCCCAAGCCTGCCTGAGGATATCTCAAACCTGATCATAAAGGCTTTGAGACTCAGGAAACACATGGTAAACAACCACAAGGATCAGCACAACAAAAGGGCACTGAACCTTACAGAGGCAAAAGTACGACGCCTGGGCAAGTACTACAGCAGGAACGGTGTTATGCCGGCAGACTGGAAATACAGTCCGGACACTGCTGAACGATTAGTAATCCAGTAGATTAGTTGATGGTTCATTCCATCAACTATTTCATCTATTTTTACCATTATTCCAGGGATGACCGAAACGTTATTTTCTCTGGGCCGGGAAGCAGCAAAGGCACTTGATAACTATAATTTTGTAAGGGTAATATCCCATAACGACGCAGACGGCCTGAGCGCTGCCGGAATAATGTCTACTGCCCTGCTAAGGGCAAATATCGTTTTCCACACCTCCATTGTAAGCTCCCTGGACCAGGGAGTGATTGACATGGTCAATACACAGGTATATGGGAAAGACGGAGCTGTGGTATTTTGTGATATGGGCAGCGGCCAGCCTGAACTTCTGGATATGGTAAAAGACGATGTGATCATTATCGACCACCACCAGGTAGTGGGTGACCACAGCCATCGTGTCCATGTCAATCCCCAGGTGTTAGGTATTGATGGTTCAAGCCTGCTCTCTGCATCAGGTACAGCGTATTACGTGGCTCGCGGTATGGGTGATAACACAGACCTGGCCGGTCTGGCACTGACCGGGGCTGTAGGGGATAAACAGAGGATGGATGGCCCCAACAGCGAGATACTGGAAGAGGGGAAAAAAGCAGGTGTGATATCATTGAAGACTGGCCTGAAGGTGCCGGACGGGCCTGTGGAAGACGTATTGCTGACACTGACAGAACCCTACCTGGACACAACAGGCGATAAGGCGGCCACCGAGGCTTTTCTCAGTGAACTTGGTATAAGCGGTCCTATCCAGGATATAGGGACAGAAGACCTGGGCAGGTTAGCCTCGGCCATGGCATTGAAGATCGCAGGCAGGGCAGACCCAACAATTGTCAGGTCAATGGTGGGCGATGTGTTGATACTGGAAAAGGAAGTAGTGTCTAATATCTTCACCCTGGAATGGATGCTTAACTGCTGCGGTAAGGTGAACAGAGCAGACCTGGGATTATCGTTGTGCCTGCGGGATGCGGGCGTTGTGGATGAAGCTCTATCCCTGGCAGTAAAGTACCAGAAGACCATTGTGGAAAATATCAGGGAAGCCGAAGCCATGATCAGGGAGATGGGAAATATCAGGTACGTGGCCCTTGAGGATAATACGGGTACCGGTATTATTGCAGGCACGTTGATTCGGTATGTTTGCCCTGACAAACCGTTCATTACATTGAACAAAGTAGATGACTTGGTTAAAGTATCTGCCAGAGGCACCAGGAAACTGGTTGACAGGGGGCTTGACCTTGCCGTTGCCATGCGGGAAGCTGCCCAGGCGGCAGGCGGACAGGGCGGCGGCCATAATATAGCCTCAGGAGCAGGCATACCTGTCGGTTCCGAAGAGGGTTTCCTGGCAGCTGTAGACAGGATAGTGGGAGGGCAGCTGGCATGAAGATAAAGGGGAATATCTCTATAAAGGCCGAAAATGCACCGGATATTGCTGTTATGATCACACGCTCACTGGAACCTGACAACCTGGAAAGCATTAGAACTGAATATGGGGAGGGGTCGGTGACCACGTTTTTCGAGTCAGGAAAGATAGGAAGTTTAATTGCAACTGTGGATGATTATCTCATGAATGCAAGGATAGCTGCCGATATGCTAAAAACAGTTGGGAAAGATAATAAAGAAAATTGTGAGGATGATGATTAATGGAACTCCAGTTCAGGATCAAGGGAAAGTTTAAGACCAGCGCAGACCCGGCACCGGCCAGGCAAGAAATACTGGACATGTTAAAGGATGCTGAGGGCACTATTCTTTCAAAGGGTGCCCCGGAAGGTATGGGTGCCGGTATCTCGTCAATGGATGTGGATGGGGACGGGGTCAAACTGGAGATCACTTCAGGCAGGTATGTGCGGGCTCATGATGCTATACTGCGGCTTCGTAAACCCCTGGCCGAACTGCTGGGTAAAGGGCACAGGATCGGTGTGCGGGGACTGGAGATATCCGAATATGTGGTCAGTATACCCTCAGAGCAGCCCCTGAAAGAATTCAAACTCCCTTATGTGGACAGTATGGAATATGCGAACGGTGCCATCACCCTGTCACTGGAGTTAGGGCAGTCTGAGATAGAGAATAGGGTGCCTGATCGCATTATATCGCTTGTTGAGGATAAGGTGAAAGCCCAGTCCTACGGCGGTAAGGGCGAGCACTGGAACCTGATGTGGGAGAGCGGGAAAAAGGAGCATGCATTTGAAAGGGACCCGACTGAGGAACTGATGAAGCGGGGCTGGATCAAGCGGGGTGCCAGCCGGGGGCAGTGGATACACGCTCCGCAGAGTGTGGCAGTGTTTCGGGCTTTTGAGCGTATTGTTATGGAGGAGATAGTCAAGCCCCTGGGTTACAGGGAGATGATATTCCCAAAGCTGGTTACCTGGGATGTGTGGCAGCGTTCGGGTCATGCCAAGGGTGTGTATCCTGAGATATACTATGTGTGCCCGCCCAAGACCCGTGACCCTGAGTTCTGGGAGGAAGTGGCAGACCACTACAAGGTGACTCTTGAGGTGCCGCTTGACATGATTGCTGAGAAGATAGACAAACCTATTGGCGGGCTGTGTTATGCCCAGTGTCCGCCGTTCTGGCCGTTTTTGGCGGGCGAGACTATGCCTGATGACGGGCTGCCCCTGTATGTGTTCGACCGCAGCGGCACGTCGCACCGTTATGAGAGCGGCGGCCTCCACGGCATGGAGCGTGTGGATGAGTTCCACCGCATTGAACTGGTGTTCATGGGTACGCCTGAGCAGGTGGTGGCGCATTCAGAGGATATGCAAAAGAGGTACATGCATATTTTCAATGATATCCTGGACCTGGAGTGGAGGACGGCCTGGGTGACGCCCTGGTTTATGGCGCAGGAGGGGCTGGCCGGACTGGCGGCTGAGACCCGGGTGGGTACTATTGATTATGAGGCTGTGATGCCGTACCGGGGTGAGGATGGTGAGTGGCTGGAGTTCCAGAACATGAGCGTGAACGGGGATAAGTATCCTAAAGGGTTTAATGTGAAGAGCCAGAGCAATAAGGAGTTGTGGTCTGGGTGCAGTGGGATCGGGCTTGAGCGGTGGGCGAGTGCTTTTTATGCTCAAAAGGGGCTGGACCCTGATGGGTGGCCTGAGGCGTTCAGGGAGATTGTTGGGGAGCTGCCTGAGGGGATCAGGTTCCTTTGATGGTGGGGGGAAAATCGCTGTACAGGCCTTGGTACATTTTGTACGGGGTATACCGTAACTACAGAATGGTAAGTCTATAATCTCGACTGTAGCCGTATTTTCCAAGTGGAAAATTATCGCCATGTAAAATTATACTTGTCCAATCCATATTGATATCTGTGTGTACGGTAGTTGATCCAGTTGCAATACCCTCTATGCAGGTATGATCCTCAAGGACCAGCGGTTAAGTTTACCCACGTCTTGTCCTACCAGATCCGCGACCTTCAAGCGCCACTTGCCCTTGATGGATTCGCCGGTGAGTTTTCCTAACTCATGGGTTGTAGAGTAAGTCTTTATGATGTTTTCCTGCCCACCACCGACCCGGTGATGCAGATCTATACTTGTACCTTGGGGTGAAACCAAGGTTACTATCAGGTCTCCTATATATGTGTGCGTTATGTCAACGGATACCTCTATGTTCTTCACATGACCAGTGGCGTCTACCGTCATAGTCCTCGTAATCCCGGCTGGGTCTTTGTCTGGTATCTTCTTTGCAGGTGTCTCTTCTATCTCAATGACATTGCCTGTCAGGCAATTGAGTTCTATATTTGCCAACGCCACTTCATTTTCCAGTACATTTACCTTTATGCAGGCACACTCACAATTTGATTTAAAAGCCGTGACCGAGTGTTCTCCTCCCGGCACTTCAGTAAATTTATACCTTCCATCTGCATCTGTTAGAACATTTTGACCAGAATCTACTGACACCTTTGCACCTTCAACAGGTGTATTGGAAGAATCCACAATTGTTCCGGAGATCTCCCCGATACCGGATACTACTCCTCCAGATATCACCAGGGAGAAATCCTGAGGTCCTACACTGACATCACTTGCCAGAGCCGTGACTTTATATTGGCCGGGAATCGGTTCAGAGATATATACTGTCTCAACATTGTTACTTGAATCGAAAGCAGAATCATAGGGCGGTGAAGCCTGATTACCATAATAATCCTTACCATTCGGTGTAGTGACGATGAGGTTGATGTTGTTTATGATACTATTACCAGGATAATCGGTATAAGCTAACGTTACCCTAAATGGAATACTTGGATTGCTCACATCAAAGAAATATTCTTTGAGTTCCCCGGTTACAAGATCCCCACCATCAATGAAATCCATTTTGAACCCGTTTACATCGGCAATAAAGGGCTCAATGTTAACATGTCCCCACCCCTGTTCTGCATCCCACAATGAAGAAGCACTTGTAACTGCAGAGTATCTGTAAGGCTTTCTCACTGTTGTATGTATAAGTGCTGCTTTTATCAAGGATGCACTGGGACTAAGCCCTTCTTGTCTGAGAAATTGCCGGATAAGAGCAACTGCGCCGGCAGTGAGTGGGGTAGCCATGCTTGTACCTCCCATGTACATATAGTGATCTCGGTTTGGGTCAGTTTTCGGGAGCAAATCCCACCCTTCTAATTTCGATTTACTTGATCTTGTAGATATAATATATGTACCCGGTGCCACAACATCAGGCTTGAAACGTCCATCCATACACGGCCCACGGCTGCTAAAAGCAGCAATATCATCTGGATTGTCAGCTAGTTTATCGCTGGCAATAGGATCTACGGGAAATTTATTCCGATAAATATATTCTAACTCTTCCCGCATATTTTCTGATGCACCTACTGATATGCAGTTCTTAGCTGTAGCTGGCGGGGTTATACTCATAAAATCGATTCTTCCATCACGATTTGCATCTATTCCAGAATTCCCTGCTGCAAAGAGAATTACCATATCTTTATGGTCCCAAACAAACCGATCTACATCTTCTGATTGAATGTCATATGCTCCGAAATCGCCGCCTCCCCAGCTGTTTGTATGAATCTTTGCACCTGCATCATAAGCCTCTTGGAAAAGGACTTTGAGATCAGTAGGAATTCCAGTAAGAGCATAAGTATCAGGATTGGTTCCATATTTACGCCGATACCATTTGACAAAATCAAAATTCCAGTATGTGAGTTGTTCCATGGCCTGGAAAAAGAGAGATGCTTCAGTTGCAAGACCTCTGAAAATTCCATTGGATTTTTGTCCGTTGCCAAGTGCAGATCCTGTCACATGGGTGCCATGCCCCGACCACTTATCTGCCGGACCATCATCATCCCCAGGGTTGAGTATGTTGCTATTAAATTCGGGAGATATGGGCCAGCTTTTTATTCCGATTATCCTCCCTTTAAAGTCTTCATGAATGGTTGCTGCATCTCCCGAATCAATTCCTGTATCTGCCACTCCAATAATTTCATTTATTCCTGTCAAGGATAAATTAAGAGCAGAGTCAAGATCGTGATTGCACATAATTCTTGTCGCAATATTGTTGTGCAGCTGTCTGATTTTTACTGTATCAATGAGTTTTACGCCATGAATTTTTGAAATATTTTTCAAGTTCTTAACAAGGTCTTTCTCTGGGATGCTAATAGTTATTTTATTATTGTACTCACCAATAATTTGTCCACCCAAACCTTTGATTTTGGGCAGAGCGTCTTTCAGGTTTTCCGTAGAATAAAAAGAAACCGAGAATGTACTGGGAATTGACCCAAACGGTTTTGAAATCTGCTCTGGCTCCAGGGAATGAGTTGAAGAAATTCTTGCATGGGTTGGAACTTTCTTTTCGATTTCTTCTAACAATCCGGGACTGAATCTAAAAGAATAATCATAATGACCAACCCATCTAACAAAGGATAGCTCATTGATCTTTTCTCTTGACTTTTCATCCATTTCCACAATATATGAATAGGATGGATACGGATCAGAGAATGTCCCCCCAAGTTTTTTAATTTCTTCTTTCCATTCTTCTTTAATTGGGCCGATAAACTGGACCAGATAGTGATGTATATCTGGTCCGGGGTCGATTGTGTGTTCATACGCAAGATGAGACTTGATAGCACCTTTTTTAACATGTCGAGGCTTGGTAGTATTGATATTCTTATTTATCAGTTGAATGTTTTCTATTTCATTTTTTACAACTACTTTTATTCCTTCATTTTCCAATGATCTTATTTGATTATCAGTGATTTCCACTAACACAAAGTTATCATAATTTTCTAGTATTTTATCGACTTTACCGACTACTTTTTCTTGTTCAAATGTCTTTAGCAATATAATTGCAATTTTCATAAGTAACCACCACTCTAATTTAAGTATTGGATTAATTCACTATAAATAACTATCAGAAGAAATATAAATACGAAGAGATTATTTTTTAGTTATACATTTGTTGGATTTTTTTTCAATCTCTTAAGCCAGAGCAACCATGAGATAAGATATTAGCACGAGCATCAACCTTCATACATCCTGCTTCCTACCCGTTGAACCGTTATTCAATACTCAACTATAACAAAATACATAAATATGTTATAGTTCACTATAACATATCATGGACCGCCTGGAAGAAGTCATCACAGAATTCCACAAATACCCCATCCCCCAACTATTCAAAAGAGAACTATCCATCCCAACCAACACTGACAAAGTAATCACACTCATTGGCCTGAGACGCACCGGAAAAACATACTACCTGTTCCAGATAATCCAGCAATTACTGGACGAAGGGCTGGACAAAAAACGAATATTTTACATAAACTTTGAAGATGAACGACTCAGTGAACTGACAACAAGCGACCTGTCAACCATCATCGAGCTGTACTACAAGATAAATCCCGGTGCTGACATCCTCTATCTATTCCTTGATGAAATCCAGGAGATAGACGGCTGGGAGCGGTTTGTCAGAAGGCTCACCGAAAAGAAAAATGCCAGAATATTCCTAACAGGCTCATCCTCAAAACTGCTATCCAGGGAAATAGCCACAAGCCTGAGGGGACGGACATTATCGTATAACCTGTTCCCGCTTTCCTTCAGGGAATTCCTGGTCGCAAAAAGTTTCAAATCCGAGTTCCCGTTAATAGAATCTGAAAGAGGACTGCTGAAAAGACACCTGGATGAATACCTCGAATACGGCGGTTTTCCTGAACTGCTGGAATATGACAGGATGGTCAGGATTCGGACACTGAAAGAATATATCGACCTGATGGTCTACCGGGACCTGGTAGAGAGGTATGGTATCGAAAAGATATCAGCCCTGAAATTCATGATAAAATCCCTTGTAAGAAACTTTGCAAGGGAACTGTCGGTCAGGAAATTGCGGAATTACCTGCTTTCGGCAAAAGTGTCACTGAGCCATGTTAAGGTCTATGAATATTTCTCTTACCTGGAAGATATAAATTTCATATTCCTTATCAGGAAATACGGAAAAGGCGTCCGAGAAGTAGAAGGGAGTATACCAAAAATATATCTGGTTGACCTGGGGTTCGTGATACTGCACGGCGTTAAAGACAGGGGACGAAGAATTGAAAATATTGTTGCGATCGAGCTGTTGAGAAAAAAGCACTACTTTGACCCGATACTTGAGATTTATTATTGGAAAGACACATCAGGACTTGAGGTGGATTTTGTCCTGGCCCGGGGACCTGAGGTTATGCAGTTGGTACAGGTATGCTATGACCTTGAAAATATCAATACAAGAGAGCGGGAGTTAAAATCCCTGGTTAAGGCGTCAAAAGAACTGGAATGTACTGATCTTCTGGTCATCACCTGGGATTATGAAGGTGAAGAGGATTTCAGGGGCAACAGGATAAGGTTTGTGCCGCTGTGGAAGTGGCTGCTGGGATAAGTGTGGGGTTGTGGTAGGGGTGCAGTGGGATAGGGCTTGAGCGGTGGGCGAGTGCTTTTTATGCTCAAAAGGGGCTGGATGCTGATGGGTGGCCTGAGGCTTTCAGGGAGATTGTTGGGGAACTGCCTGAGGGGATACGGTTCCTTTGAGGGTGGGGGTAAAAGATGAGGTATATACCGCAGATGATGCCAAATGTAATTTTTAAATACCTACCAGACTAATAAACTCCTAAGGAGATATTAAAAATGGAAAAATATACCCTTCCCGTAGTAATAGAAAAGGACGAACACGGCTATTTTGCAATGTGCCCGGCTTTGCAGGGCTGCTACTCGCAGGGGGATACCTACGAAGAAGTTCTTGAAAATATTAAAGATGCTATCCATCTGCATATAGAAGATATCCTCGAAAGCGGCGAAACTATTGAAAAGATCAACTCTTTCAGCTTTGTTGCCCTTGAGGTAACCGCATGAGTGAAAAGTTACCAAGGGTAACTGCAAATGAGATGATCAAAATAGTTGAAAAGTTGGGTTTTCGTTTCTCAAGGTAATCAGGCAGCCATAAAATATACAAAAATGATGAAGGGAAAAGAGTAAACATTGCTTATCATAGTGGAAAAATACTGCATCCGAAAGTTGTCAAAAGTATATTGGTCGATGCTGGATTATCTGTGGATGAATTTAAGAAGATGTTGAAAAAGTAAATCTTGCACTTATTCCGTGCTACCTCCTATTTTTATAACAAAAATAATACGTAAGCGATAGAAACCTCATATCCGCTTTTATTGGATTGTGCTGTGGTGATTTTTGCAAATTAAGTTTTTTTATACTACCTGTAAGAATGAAATCGATCTGATCAAGCTCATCACGATAAGCCTCAAACTGACGAAGGTATTCATATTACACAAAACTTTTTTAAGTTCCACACCAATTAAAAAATATCAGAACACAATGAACAAGTCGATATTATGTATGGAGATGACCTGACCTCAAAAGAGATAAATATAGTACCCTTCACAGGATATTATAAAAACGAAGATGAATTCATCAAAGATGCAGTAAACACCCTTTTATCTGTCAGGAAAGACCTGAGAATTACCATTGCCTGTGAATTATACAAACGGGAAGAGATTTCAATTGGCAAATCCTGCGAGATTGCCTCCTTGACTATTGAAGAGATGAAAGAGATATTCCATAAGAAAGGCATATCCAAGCATGAAAATGCATCTGTTGATGAATTAGGTCGAATGGCAGAGAGGGCGATTGAACTTGCAGGAAGATAGGGTTGAAAGAGTAATTGATACGGACTTTTTAAGTTCATTCTTAAAAATTGACAAATTGGAATTAGTACGGTTCGGAAATACAGCGCCTGAAAAATAAAACAAATAGCAAACCATGAGATAAGATATTAGCACGAGCATCGAGCATCAACCTTCATACATCCTGCTTCCTGCCTGTTGAACCGTTATTCAATACTCAACTATAACAAAATACACAAATATGTTATAGTCCACTATAACATATCATGAACCATCTGGAAGAAGTCATCACAGAATTCCACAAATACCCCATCCCAAGGTTATATTTGGTGAAATGGATGTTATGGATATAGACACGGTATATATCGAAAGATATAATCTGACAATGAGACACAGCATTTCTAGGCTGGTTCGAAAAACTTTATGCATTTTTAAGTGCAATGAGGTGGCAGATAA
>Ga0255457_1071_pt1 | contig 16301 bp, 17 predicted proteins | sample ANMaggQBNCT02L10_FD_182650 | JGI IMG/M metagenome (GOLD analysis project Ga0255457, IMG submission 182650) | Sediment cell enrichment communities from methane seep in Santa Monica Basin, California, United Staets - ANME aggregate JGI... | ecosystem: Environmental > Aquatic > Marine > Cold seeps >...
CCCTCAGGCAATCCCTCGCTCCATTAGGAATTGAAATCGTGTTAGAAAAGGAAGAACTTCCTGTTTCGAAGTTCAAAAAAGATCCTTTACAGTCAAATCGAATTTGGATTAATAACCGACTGTTGGAAGATTGGATTGAGGGAGGGGTCGGACACAGCCCTTGCTGTAATGTTTGTGGTCCTCACGAGTGTAGAACTGTTGAAGTGAAAGGACAGGTATTTGAAGTGATCCCTGCGGAAATGATTATTAAAGCTGGGCTTACTGCTGCTTCACAACTGTTATAGTAAGAAAAAGTGAACCTTGTTGTGAAGGAACATCAATGATAAACAATGAAGCCCGACCTTCTGACACAATCGACAATGTTATTCCTGATCGAAGAAGCACCTAATAGGGACTTCCATTTAATGATTTAGGGTAGTGTCCCAATATATAATTGATTGAACACTTCCAAAGTAATATTGGAATAATTCCGTGTCAGTTATAAAAAGAAGGACTTAAATATCACCTCGATTTAAGATAACAGTTATGACCCAGATAGATAATAAAGTATTCAAGGCAATGGGAAGCTCCACCCGCATGAATATGCTGGAGGTACTGACTGATACTGAGATGCATATTTCAGGACTGGCAAAGGAATTGAACATCTCGGTCCCTGTTGCGGCAAAGCATGTCAGGATCCTGGAAGATGCCGACCTTATTGAAAGAAAAGAATTCGGCAAAACACATGTACTCAATGTCAAATCAAAAAATATGTATAATATTCTCGATAAATTTGCTAAAGTCGATAACATCGAACTGCCAAAAGGAAGCAGCCTGTTAGATGCACTGAAAAGCGTGTCGGCTGTAGAAGTTAAGAGAGTGGGCAACCGGGAATATGTAATATCCACAGATGGTGAAGAAGGATTATTCCTGTATGAGATTGATGGAAAACTCTCAAATAAAACAGTTGATGAATATTTATTAGAGAAAGATGTCACAGTTGAATGGAAGAGACTGGTGCCTGTGACTAAAAAGAAGATATCTGTAAATATCAAGAACTGATGGATCCAATAGTGGTAATTAACTTGAGATATATTAAATCACATTTTCATTTGACTGCGCCCACATTGTATTGACCCCTTTTTGGCTAACACCTGTAACCCGGAACACCAGTATTATATATGAAATCTCCAGATGATGTCAGAGGAATTGCTAATGCTAAAAACATCCCATATCGTTTTGTTTATTCTAACCGTAACCGTACTGTTGATCCCGAACACACTGGCGTATCCCATCAATATTACCGACAATTTCGGATGCACAGTGACGATCGAAGAAACACCAACGCGCATCGTATCCCTGTCCCCGTGCAACACAGAGATATTATTTGCGGTTGGTGCCGGTGACAGAGTAGTCGCAGGCACCACGTATGATACATATCCTCCTGAAGCTGTCAATCTTTCAAAGATCGGGGGATTCTCGAGCGTAAATATCGAAGCAGTAGTGAACATGTCTCCCGACCTTGTCCTTGCCGAAGACGGCAACGGCCTGGATACGATCAATGCATTGAAGAGCCTGGACCTCAAAGTGGTCACATTAAACCCGAAAACAATGGATGACATTCTTGAGAACATCCGGCTTGTTGGGAACATCACAGGAAACGATGATACCGCTGCATCGCTTACTGCGGATATGACGCAGCAGATCAGGGATATAACAGAAATGACCGAAGATATCCCCAACAGCAGAAAGCCCCGCGTGCTTTATATCGTCTGGCATGAGCCCATGTATGCAGCAGGTGCAGGTTCCTTCCCAGATGACCTGATACAAATGGCTGGCGGCAAAAATATAATCGAGGCACAAGGCTGGCCGGTCATAAGTATTGAAGACGTTGTTGACAAAAATCCGCAGATCATAATTTGTTCAGGTATGGGAGGAGGGTCATATACCATAATGGAAGCCATAACAGGTAACCAGGTACTGGCGCAAACGGATGCAGTGAAAAATAATAAAGTCTATCCAGTAGACGATCCGAACACGATCGAGCTGGCAGGTCCGAGGATCGTCCAGGGATTAGCTGAACTGCATGGGTTTATCGCACCTGATATCCAGCCAGGGGAGATCGAATCACCCACACAAGTTATTGAAACCCCATCTGGAGTATCTGCTGATAATTCGAATGACACATCCGATACATCTTCGACGCCCGGCTTTGGTATGATACTTGCACTTGGCATGATATTGATGGTTTATCTAAAACGAGGGAGATAAGAGATAACTATTATGGCTAAACCCGGCAAGTCGGTTATTTTTATACTGGCATTACTCCTGATCGCAGCAGTGATCAGCAATACAGCCATAGGCTCTACCAGTATCTCCCCGGATGTCACCGCAAAGATCCTGGTAACTAAAATATTTGAGAGTATATTAGAAATGACCGGAAAGATATTCCCGTCTGTCACCGCAAATATCCTGATGGCCAATCCTTTCATTGAGAAGACCTGGACTGACAGCCAGGAGGTCATTATCAGCGATATCCGCCTTCCCAGAGTACTCCTCGCAGCCCTGGTGGGTGCAGCCTTAAGCACAGCCGGCTGTGCAATGCAGGGATTGTTAAAAAACCCGATGGCAGACCCATATATTATCGGGATGTCATCAGGTGCGGCACTGGGAGCATCACTTGCTTTTGTGATGCTGCTGCCGGTCCAGTTCCTCTCATTTATAGGGGCTGTTATCACAATATTTGTAGTATACAACATATCAAAGATCGGGGGCAAAGTGCCGGTCGATACACTCTTACTGTCCGGTATAGCAGTTGGTTCGCTGCTCGCTGCATTCACTTCCCTGATCATATTCATCTCCCATTCACCTCACCAGATAATCTTCTGGCTGATGGGTGGACTATGGACAGCAAGCTGGGATAAGGTAAAGATCACATCTGTCATGATAATTTTTGGTATCCTTGTGCTGTATCGTTTTGCCTGGAGCCTGAATGTAATGCTGCTGGGGGAAGAGCAGGCGCAGTACCTGGGTATAAACATTGAACAGGTGAAGCGCTACGTGCTGGTATTATCCGCACTGGTCACGGCTGCTGCTGTATCTGTTAGCGGGATCATCGGTTTTGTGGGGCTCATCATTCCCCATATCATGCGCATCATTGTCGGTCCCGACCACAGGATACTTTTTCCGGCTTCAACCCTGATGGGTGCGGTCTTCCTGGTACTCTGCGATACTTTTTCCAGGACCATCATAGATTCTGTCGAACTGCCTGTGGGTATCGTGACCGCCATGTTCGGTGCACCGTTTTTCATCTACCTGTTACGAAAGAGGAGGCAAAGCCTGTATGCTTGAGATTCGAGACCTGAGCGCCGGTTATGGACACAGGCATGTCCTGGAGCAGATATCAATCAAAGCCAGTGAAGGTGAGGTTGTCGGGGTCATAGGACCCAACGGTTCAGGAAAAACAACGCTGTTAAAGACCATAACAAAGGTTTTAGAACCCATCTCAGGGACAGTTCTTATCGATGGGACGAATATTGATGAGATGCAAAGCACGCAGATCGCGAAAAAGGTGGCTGTTGTCTCACAGGTGATCTCAATCAATTTCGAGTTCACTGTGGAAGATATTGTATTAATGGGGCGGACTCCCTATATCAAAGGATCTGAAACTGTTGAGGATATCAATATAGTGAGGGATGCAATGGAAAAGACAAACACAATTTTTTTGAAAGACAGATTGATCACGCAATTAAGCGGCGGGGAACTGCAGCGGGTGATCATTGCAAGGGCGTTTGCACAGAACCCGAAGATCCTGCTTCTGGATGAGCCAACTTCACATCTTGATATAACAAACCAGATAGATATCTTAAATCTTGTAAAGAATGCCGCTAAAAAGGGTATGGTTGTGGTAGCAGTTATGCACGACCTGAACCTTGCTGCCTATTATTGTGATAAGATATGTCTTCTCCGGGACGGGAAACTGATATCAGTTGGCACCCCGGACCAGGTGCTGACCCCGTCTAATATTGAACGTGCATTTAATATTGCTGTAGAAGTAATTCCAAATGATATTACAAACTCGCTTTATGTAATACCTGTACTGGAGCCGCTGCATGATACATTACATTAAAGATTCCACCTTGATCATCGAGGGCGAATTCGAAGCCATAAGTTCAGGCATTAACGGCGGTCGCGCTTGTGTAGAATGCCTGTTCAATCATCATGTGCAGCCGGGCTTTAACCACTTCGAACCTGCACAGTATCTGGACCGACTGGCTGATTCTCTCCAGATAAGGAGACCGTATTTCGGACTACTGACAGCGGTGAACATGGATGATCTGTGTGTAAGGACAGATGACTACCTGACAACTTTTGTCACTGCTGGTATCACTCATCCTTCAGGCTTCAGGGTTAAGGATGGTGAGGCAGGTACTATCAATATTATTCTTGCTGTTAACGGGATCCTGTCCGAAGGTGCAATGGCAGGGGCGATCATCACAGTCACTGAGGCTAAAGGGCTTGCGCTGATGGAAATGGGATACGATTTTTTAGGAACGACCACTGATGCGGTGATAATTGCATACCAGAAAGATTCCTCAGCGTACATAGAATATGCCGGATCGTATACGGAGTTTGGTGAGAAGATCACAGGAACTGTTGTCAGATGTGTTAAAGAGGGGATAAGGAAAACTGAGACGAGAAATGGGGATGGGGATGGGAATGAATATGAATAACGAGTGCATTTTTATTTCAACTCAGGTTTGACACTTTGATTTATTGCTGATTTGTAATCTTCATTTTTTAGGTCCATAATTCTTTGTTTTATGCTCTTTCCTGACAAATTAGAAGACATTCTCGAAAAGAAAAAAGTGAAATGTGTCACACTTGGGATAAATTAAAATAGATTAGCTCATATAATCATTGTGAAAATGATTGTTTGATTATGGGAGATATTTGAATCTTTTTCTACTAAAATGAAGGAAGGGCATTTAATGAAAAATTATGAAATACTAAAACATTATAAAAAAAGTGATTTAAGACGATTAGCCAAAGGAAAAACATCGGAAATAGTTGGCCTAGATTCTGAAAAGATATTGATAGATCTCAGCAAAGTCCTGGGAAATTATGAAAGCATAAAAAATAATGTTGAATTTAGAAAACCTCCTACTCATACCATTCTTGAAGTATTATTTGATGCACCGGATCATTGCGTAAAAATTGAAGATTTGAAACGATCGGTCACCAAAAAAATTGCTGAATATCAGAAAAATTCTAACGAGATTAACCTTGAGGATCCAAATAAAAAATACAGTTTATACACAGCTGTATTAAATGCAGCTTGGGATTATGAAGGAGATTTATTGCCTGCTGAGGCAAACATATTGAGAGTACTTAGAAATGAATTGAGTATTTCAAAGAAAGAACACCAGTATATGATGGCACATCCACAAATTAAAAGATTATTTTTTGATGAAGAAATGTATAGATATGAATTAGAATATCTCTCAAGAGAAGGCATAATTTTGGTATATAAACTTGACAATGATGATTATTTTATTGTATCAGATGAGACTGTGGATAGTTTAAAAGAGCTATGGGGAATCGAACTTGAAAATAATCAATTCATAAGATTAGTGGACAAATTTAATAACTCTGAACTTTCAGAAATATTAAAGAATTTCAATCTACCCATTTCAGGAAATCACGAAAATAAAGTAAATCGAATTATTTTGGAAGAAATAAAACCAAGTGAAATATTATATTCTCTTCCTCTGTCTCAATTATCTTCCTATTTGAAAAGAATCGACATATCACAATCGGGAAGAAAAGAGGAAAAAATTTTAAAAATTATAGATCATTTCAAAAATAATAGAGATATTGTAATAATCCCACCTCCGGAAATAATTGAACCAGACATTGAAGATAAAATCTTATCTGAAGAAAAGAGAATTGATTTATTTTCTAACTTGACGACCCAACAGTTAAGCAATGTACTTGGAAAATTAAATCTATTAAAATCGGGGCAAAAAAATATTTTAATTTATCGTTTGGCGAACTGTCAATATAATGAAATAAATATTCTAAATGTCATCAAATTGGATGATATCAAATCCACATCAAGAAAATTGGGAGTCAAAGTAAATGGTACAAAAGCCAATCTAATTGATGATCTGATTAGTTATTATTCAGACCTAATAATCAAAGAAAGTAAATTGCCTACAAAAGAATTATTCAATCATTACATTGAACTAAGTTGTCAAGATGTTAGAATTTATCCACAAGCTGAGAATTCAGAAGTAATAAGTACAGCATCAATTGCCCTTGACTTTGAAAGAGTGACAAAGTATCTCTTCAAGAATGTTTTTAAGTTAGAAATAAAAACACAGAGATTTGGAAAAGAAGACCCAGACGGTATAATCAAAGACGATGAAGGAAATATTTTCTTATATGAATGCAAAACGGTGTTGAATCCTCCATATAAAATGCCAATCGCCCATCGATTGCAAATTAGAAATTATATTGAAGAAATTTCAAAAACAAAAGATAAAGAGAACTTTAAGGGGTATATTATAATTTCTCATAGTTTTTCAGATAATATCATGAATAAAATTGAAGCAATAAATTCTCCACTAGATGCTCCTATCTGCGTTATCGAAGCAAAAGATTTGGCGGCATTTGCAAATAAATGGGAGACTAATTTTCCCACAGATACATTTCCAATTAGGCAAATTGTGAAAAATGGGATTGTTAATTTGAAAGATTTTGACCAAGCTTTGCATTAATTCTGCTCTTGATGAAGCAAAATGATACTACAAAAAGTCTTTATAGCTTACCTTTTCCTGTGCATCATTTCATGGCACTCCCTGCACAGTACAACGAGATTACGTGGATCGTTCTTACCACCTTTTGACCTTGGGACCTTATGGTGCACCTCCTCTGCCGGGCGGCCGCACATGGTACAATTGTAATGTTCCCTTACCATGGTCTTCTGCCTCTGGTGATGGGACAGCGTTCCGGTAGGGGCACTTCCCACAAAGGGCCAGCGCTCCAGCACGTCTATCCAGTTGTCCAGAGCCTTCTCCTGCCCCCGGTCCGTGATACCCCAGCGCTGGCACTGGTCAATAAACCCTGACAGTTCATGGTAACCCTGGTATCCGGCAGCCAGTTCTGCTTTTTTGCTGTTGAACAAACGGGTCAGACGCTGGATCTTGCTGCGGTATTTGATGCTCCTTTTTATGTCAGTATCCTTCATCCCATGTGTTATCAGGTAAACCGGCACATAAAAATGTTGCCTACAATTCTGGGAATTTTTAATTTATTCTGGATAAATGGATCATGGCAAAAAAGATTAACCGCTGAGGACGCAGAGGGTCGCAGAGTGGGGTTATTTTACTCTGCGTCCCTTTGCGCTCTCTGCGGTTTTTCGAATCGTCCAGGGAAATAAGAAAAGTCTCACAATTCTATCTCAAATTGGGGATGCCCCTTCTCTGTCGGCGGTGCAAGCCAGTCCACCACCCTTCCGGCCTCATCGGCATCCTGCGCAACGATCTCAACCCAGATACTTCCAAGCAGCTCATCGCCTGGCGGGAAACTGACCTTGCCCACGGTAGCCGCCTGTTTGTTCAGGATAAATGTCACAGTATCCCCCTCAATATGCATATTCCTGCGCCCCGTATCCAGTATCTTACGACTCCTGAGCAGTTCATGGAGCAGTTCCAGCGAATCCCTGCTCCCCGTACCAACCAATCTGGCAGTAAAACCTTCCTTCTCCTTAAATTCATACTCCAGACCAGGGAATATTCCCTCTATAGCAGACTGTACCCTGTCCCTGTCCTCTGTGGGGTTGACGTGTGCAGAAACTTCCACTGTTATCATCGTTGTTCCTCAATGATCTTCTGGACCTTTTTCCTTAACTGGTATAGCGTGCCATCATTAACAATGGTCAGGTCAGCATTTTTGATAGACTCTCCCATGCCCCACCCCAGTTCTCTTTCATCACGAATGCGCAGCCTTTCCTCATCCATTAACCTGTCATCAGCCCTGCCCCGTTTTCTAATTCTGGCAAGCCTGTCCTCTGTGGACGATTCGACATTTATCAGCAGGAAATCGCTCCCGAACTCCTCCTTGAAAAGGTGTACCTCCTCGATGTTCCTTACCCCGTCCACCACAGCAACACCACCCTCTGAGGCACACAATTTCGTAACACACCGCCTGGCAATGGTTGATAGTCCTTCCTCCTTTCTTAGCCTTGTACCGGTGCTGCCCAGGTTCTCGTCAGTTGGTTCAAGACCAAGCCTGTGGACCTCTTCACGTATCACATCGCCCATGTTCACTACAGGATAACCCAATTCCTTTGCAACAGCAGCCACTTCACCCTTGCCCGATGCCGGCATACCCACAAAAGCTATTATCCTCATACTATCCTTTCCTCTCCATTCTCTATAGTCCGTATCCGTATGTCTTTGAGATTGACAGGTTTGATAGCTGTTGCCATATCCAGCACTTCCTGCCTGCTGAATTTCTCTGTATCTTTCATATCCAGGGTATTGTCGGATAAACCCTGCTGGACTGCATAGGTAAGGTTCCCGCAGTCACATTCATCAAGGTACTGGCTTATCTTCCTGATATCTTTTGCACCAACCAGCCCCCTGAATACTGTGGTCCTGACCTCCAGTTCAATGCCTGCCCTGATACATTTGTCCAGTGTCCTGGCAGTGTTTTCAGCCGCCTTTGAACCCGCATCCACATTTAACCCGGTAACTATAGCGTATTGCTTAGGGTCGTCCAGTGGTGCTTTTACATCAAGGAACACCTTATCAAGCAGACCTTTATCAAGCATTTCCATTACCACATCCGCACCAAATCCATTGGTCTCAAGTCCCACAGCCAGTAAGCCGGACCTGGCAAATCCGGCAAGGTCTATCAGCGCATCCCTTTGAAGGGTCGGCTCACCTCCGCTGAACACTACCGCACTGATGAACGGTTTTGTTTTGGATATCTGTGACTTCATGTCTTCAATATCCATCTCACTGCTTCCTGTGATATAGGCGTGGTTCTGGCAGTAGGGACACCGTAACTGGCAGCCCCTGAAAAATATTACCGAGACTGAACGGCCATGCCAGTCCACAGTAGAGATCGGGATAAAATGTCCGAAATTGAATGTCTGTTGCATTGGCTAACAGGTATACTCATCACAAGATATATAACCATTACAAACGAAAACGCAGGATTATATATGAACATTGAGATCGACCCGGCTGTAAAGTATAAAGAGGGCACCAAGAGGGTATGTGGTCCTAAAGAAACCCTGGAAAATATCACAGGCATACTGGATAAGGTGGGAGTTACCAGGATCGCCGATATCACTGACCTTGACCGAATAGGAATTCCAGTATTTTCTGCCATCCGGCCAAGTGCGGCCGAGGGTGCTGTTTCTATTTACAGTGGCAAAGGTGCCGATGATACCCAGGCCAGGATATCTGCTATCATGGAAAGTGTGGAGCGCTGCTGTGCAGAACAGCCAAGTATAAGCAAAGACCTGGGCAAAGACCTGGATGAAGAAGATATCAAGCCCACAATTGCCGATTCTTTTGAAAACCTTTCACAAAAGGTTAACACCATCAATCCTCTTGACCTGCTGACAGCAGAGCCCGTCATTAAGAACACCAGGCTGGAATGGATGGTGGGCTATGACCTGCTGACAGAGGAGAACATCCTTGTACCGTCCAATGCCGTATACCATCCCTATAACCCCACAAACGGGGGGCACCAGTTGTTCCGCAGCAATACCAACGGCCTGGCAGCAGGGAATACTATGGAAGAGACCATACTGCACGGCCTGCTTGAGGTGATCGAGCGGGACGCGCTTAGCATTGCCGAGTACAATAAGAACCCTGGCCGTGAGATCATACTTACACCGGATGATGGTGTCGTCTACGACCTGTTGAAAAAATTCGAGGCTGCAGGTGTCATAGCAAAAGTATGGCTGCTGACCCACGATATCGGCCTGTACACAGTTGTTTGTGCGCTTGATGACCCGGTCCTGAAAGACCCTGCCCTGTTGGTCATGGGTGCGGGGTCACACCTTATACCTGAAATTGCGGTGTCGAGGGCCCTGACCGAAGCCGCCCAGAGCAGGGTAGTGCAGATACATGGTGCCAGGGAGGATACTGACAGGGAATCTGTGGTCCGCACCTTCGGGTACGAGGCCATGAAACGGTTGAACCGCTACTGGTATATTGATTCTGCTGAGAAAGTTACCTTGTCCGACCTTGAAGATAAATCCGCAAACACCCCTGCTAAGGATATCCAGACAACTGTGGAGATGCTGCGCGGCATAATTCCTTATGCTGTCATAGTGGATATTTCCAGCACTTCATTGAACCTGCCAGTAGTAAGGGCAGTCCTGCCAACCTTTGAACAGTATACGCTTGACAGGGAGCGCAAGGGTAAGCGCATGAAGATCGGACGAAAACCCAAGACCAGGACCAAACGAACCTTCAAACCACGGCCGGTGACATGACAGAGATTGTGGTCTTTACCGGCACCAGCCTTAGCTGGGAGGAGGCAGGGTCGTTGCTTGATGCTGACTACCGGCCGCCTGTAAAAAGGAATGATATCAATATCCTGGTGGATAAAGGGGGTCCTGATATCATAGGCATCATTGACGGCATCTTTTTTGACAGGGCAGCAGTGGCCCACAGGGAGATAATCCGTGCAATGAAGGCAGGGGTTACCGTGATCGGTGGCTGCAGTATGGGGGCACTCCGGGCATCTGAACTTGATACTTACGGCATGATAGGGGTGGGCCGCATCTACGAGTGGTACCGCGATGGTGTTGTGGAATCAGATGATGAGGTAGCTGTCACGTTCCATCCTGAGACGCTTGAGCCGCTGTCGGTCCCTCTGGTTAACATCAGAGTAACCCTTGAGCGTGCAGTGGAACAGGGTGCGATTGAGCCAGACCTCAGTGAAACGCTACTGGAAACAGCACGCTCCATGTACTATCCTGACCGGACCTTTGCAGCCATTGTTAAAAGTAGTGTGGAAAATGGCCACGTTCCAAAATCTGAAAAAGATACTATGATTGATTACCTTATCCACAATGAAGTGGATGTCAAACGTGAAGATGCTTTGCTGGTTATCGAAAAGATAAAAGAATTGGCAGGGTCTTTATAGACACCCTACAAAATCGGACTGGGTGGCTGAATAGTAATAATAATTTATATACTCAATATTATTTAAAAATTCTTGAAATTATAATCTTTTTTATTATATTTACATACTATCCTCATCAAAATACCGGATCAACTTTTGAGATATACTGGTGTCAATCTCCTCTCAAGAACCGAAAATGACACATCGATGAATAATGCGAGGACTATAGCAGGAAGGGCTCCCGCTAAGATCTTATCCGTGTTAAAAGCTATCAATCCTTCAAATACCAATTCTCCTAATCCACCACTTCCAATAATTGCGGTCAGTATAGCGATACTATTGGCCAGGATAGCTGCAAATTTAATGCCGGCGAACATTGCCGGGTATGCATTGGGCATTCTGATATGACGGTTGATCTGCCAATCAGTTAATCCAATACCTTTAGCATATTCTATCAATAATGGATCAATATTGGATAGACCAATATAGGTATTTTTAATAATGGGGAGCAAGGCCCTTAGCATTATAGCTATTATAGCAGGGGTGAAGCCTATTCCAATAAGCGGAACCACAATTGCAACAACAGCAAAACTCGGTACTGCCTGAGCCAGGTTTGCAAATTTTATTACGATAGAAGCAAGCCTGTTACTATACAATGAAGCAAATGCCAATGGAATAGCTATAGCGATACTCACGAAAAGAGCCGAATATGCGAGAATAATATGTTCAACAGTAGCATCTGCAATAGCGGTTAATATTACCATGTACCGTACCTCACTTTGAGTCTGCTTTCAATTACACCCGCTATAGCATCCAGAATAACTGCAAGTACCCCGGTCCATAATCCTGCGACTAGAATGGTATCCACATCATACAAGTAAATACCCGTTTGCAATGCCGTTCCCAGTCCACCTGCTGCAATAAGACCACCCAGGGTAATTAAGCCCATAGTAAATACCAGTGCGATCCTGAAACCCCCTGCAATGAGCGGAAGTGCCATTGGCATCCTTACGTTGATCAATATATCTTTTGATGATAGTCCTATTGCCTGCGCGATGTAAATATACTCCTTATTGACACTTTTCAGACCGACATAGGTATTCCTGGTGATAGGCAGGATTGAATACAGGATCGATGCAACAATGGTAGGTTTTGCCCCTAAACCAAAGAATGGAAGCAAGAGTACCAGAAGTGCAATATCGGGCAGGGTCTCGATAATATTGAGTATATTCAATACTGGATTCGCAATTCTTGGGTGCAGAAATACAATGATCCCTATACTGATACCAATGACAGTGGCTGAAAAAAGGGCAATACTGAACATATACAAATGCTCTAATGTACGCATGGTTAACATTTGTGAATCCCATACATCCATAATCTGCACAATGAAATTATCCACGTTTTCCACCTTGTATAATATTGATTAAATGAGTTTCAGGAGCACATTATCTAAAAAGAAAAGTCCAACTGGACGATCTGCTTCCATCACAACTCCCAATGATTCGCCCATGTCCTTTAATTTCCCCAAAGCCGATGCAATATGGTCATTTGATGAAAAACCGGGGGTCGGTCTTGCAATATCCCAGAGTGTTACATCATCGTGTTTTTGTTGAACCAGATCTGCCATCTCAACATATCTTACCAGATCAGAACCATCAAGTACGATAGCCAGTTCCACATTGGTTTGTGTCATCCTATTAACAGCTTCATGTGCAGTCATTCCAGCATCAAATAGATATTTATCAGTTATAGGAGACATCATGTCCTTTACCCTGAGGGTGTCTATATGCTTGAATTTCCTTTTCGCATCAACAATATCAGACACCAGTTCATTTTCAGGGTGCAGGATCAATTCTTCAGGAGTACCTATCTGGATGAGTCTGGCATCAGACATGATACCAATCCTATCCCCCAGTTTGAATGCTTCATCAATATCATGCGTAACAAACAATATTGTCCTGCCGATCTCCTGTTTTATTACATTGAACTCATCCTGCAGCTGCTTTCTCAAGATAGGGTCAAGTGCTCCAAATGGTTCGTCCATCAACAATAAAGGCGGATCCATGGCAAGTGCCCGGGCAAGTCCGACCCGCTGCTGTTGTCCACCGCTCAACTGACCGGGATACCTACCCATAAAGGATTCGGGAGGAAGTGATACAAAATCAAGGAGATGTTTTACCCTGTCTGAGATCTCCTGGTCGGACCAGCCCTCAAGTCGTGGTACCAGCCCTATATTCTCCTTGATGGTCATATGGGGAAAAAGACCGATATCCTGGATGACATAACCGATGTTCCTTCGCAACCTGACAGGGTCAAATTCCATGATATCATGGTCGTTTATCGTTATGACCCCATCATCCGGTTCAATAAGCCGGTTTATCATCCTGAGGGTGGTGGTCTTTCCTGAACCGCTGGGACCTATCAGTATCAACAGTTCACCGCCCTGTAAATCAAGGTCCAATTGTTCAACTGCAAAGAGTTCGTCGTATTTTTTCGTGACCTGCTGAAGACGAACGGAGTCAATCCTGTCAAATAGTCTTTGTGTGGACATGGCTATGTGTGAATTTCATTCAGTTTTATTAAAAATCAAAAAGGGTTGAATTACTTTTCAGCAATTAACCCCTGCTGTACAAGGAAATCCCTGGCAATGTCCCGTGCTTCTTTTTTGTCCACATCATATTGATAATTAAGTTCCCTCATTGAATCAGTATCAATTCTGCCGTCCAGTTCTTTGATGATCTCAACAACATCCGGATTTTCAGATGCGTACTTCTCTGTAACAACAACTATGGCATCATAGGGTGGCAAAGCGTTCTTATCATCTTCCAGTATCCTGAGATTGAACAATTCGTTCCTGGTATCAGTAGTATAAGCCGACACTGCCTCTACATCACCCTGTTTGATGGCCTCGTACATGATAGTAGCCAGACCCTGCTGGTAATTATTGAATTTGAAACCATATACCTCTTCTATGCGAGGAAGACCATCTTCCCTTTGTGCAAATTCAGGGTCAGTGCCTATTACTATTTCCGATGCAAATTCTTCAAGCTCACTGATTCTGGACACATTATTTGCCTGTGCCCAATCTTCCTTGACCGCTATAGCGTAGGCATCCTCAAAACCCAGGTTGCTTATAATAAGCACGCCATCCTGTTCAAGCAGACCTTTTTCTGCTTCTTCATAGACTACCTGAGGGTCCCATACATCAAGTGGTGGTTTATTCAATATCTGGCTGTATGCTGTTCCGGTATATTCCACATAAACATTGACCTGACCTTGTTTCATGGCTTCATAATTGACAAAGGTGCCACCTAATCCTTCTTTCACATCTGTTTCATACCCATGCTCTTCCAGCAGGAGGGATATCATATGTGCAAGGATGTATGATTCCTGAAACTGCTTGGACCCGATAACAATGGTATCATCATCTGCGAATTGCGTGCATCCGCCAGCAATCACTGCAATTACAACGATAAAAGCTATTAAGATATTTAATTTCATTTGAAATTCCCGAAAAACCAATTAATTTCAGAGTTACTTATAGTTTCCTCTAATGATATATTTCAAAAGTAAATGATTTCAACCATAAATAATTGAACTGGATATTTATTTTAGACTGATAAAAGGGGATACTTTTTTAAAGTGATATTACCAATTTATTAATAGGGATTTTTCCCGGAGTGGTGAAATAAATATGGAAATCCTGATACACCTGGCAAAACGCTGGGTTGCCGGCGAATACCTTGAAGATGCTGTCGAGAGGGCAAAATCCGCAAACGATCGGGGAATTAGCGGTATCATCAACCATGTGGGAGAACATAATGAGGATGTCACAGAGATAGAATCTTCGGCAGAAGAATATAACCGGCTGCTGGACGGCATCAAACAGGAAAAGATAGATAGCGCCATATCTATTAAACCTACCCAGCTGGGGCTTATGAAAGATGTGCAGACATGCACCAAGACGATAGAGCCTCTGGTAAAGAAGGCAGCAGACCTCGGCATTTTTGTATGGATGGATATGGAAGGGAGTATCCATACCCAGCAGATCATTGATATCTACAAACATCTTTACAAGGAAAATAAGAACCTGGGGATTGCCATCCAGACATACCTGTTCAGGACTCCGGAAGACCTGAAAGAACTCTCGGCAATGGGCGCCAAGATACGTTTGTGTAAAGGTGCATATAACGAACCGGCTGATATAGCCATTAAAAGGCATGAGGATATTAGAAAAGCCTATGCAGACCTGTTAGAGATGCTGTTCAGGGAGGGGGGCCTTGAACTTATTGCAGTGGCAACCCATGATGATGAACTTATCGAACTGGCCATGCAACTGAACAAGGAACACCCCCGGAATTTCGAGTTCCAGATGCTGATGGGTGCGCATGACAAACGAAAAGTGGAACTGGCAGGGGAGGGGTATAAGGTCTGTGGTTATATACCCTACGGCAAGGGCTGGCTGGGTTATTTCCTGCGCAGGCTTAATGAGCAGAAGCGGGATATTAAGACTGCATTGGTTTGTGTCATTAAAGGGGATTGAAGTAGTGGGTTTGCAAATGATTGATGTTATATTTTGGGCTGAAGCTGGAATTTAATCGACAACGGCCCGCAATTGAGGGCAGAGAAGAAAGCACCAACATTTGGCGAAAGAAGTATTAATGTCAGGATTTATTAATATAACTGGTGTCAGGAATTGAAAAATCCAACTGAGTTTCAATCTCTTATTCGACTAAAAGAAGATTTGGTACAAATCAAGGGAAAAGTATTTAAAAAAATTCCAATGATAATCAAAATAAAAGATTCAATTAAAACACCTTATTTATTTTACCTGTTTGTCCTTTTAATTTTGCTGATTGCAGTCATAGCTATTTTTAATTGTATTGATGAAAATATATTTTATAGTGCTTCAAAAGATAGCAGCTTATATTTATTGAGTGCTATGGCACAGGCTTTAGCAGCAATTCTTGCTATAGTTCTTGGTTTTTCATTTGTTGCGATTCAACTTTCAACACATATTGCCAATCCAAGAGTTCTTGATTTGTATTTGAAAAGCAAAGCTTTTTGGACAATCCTTGTAGTATATGGATTTTCTATTTCGTACGACTTATTGTTATTAAGGATAATACAAGAAGGAAATATAACAATTTTAGTAAATCTAA
>Ga0255457_1072_pt1 | contig 16102 bp, 21 predicted proteins | sample ANMaggQBNCT02L10_FD_182650 | JGI IMG/M metagenome (GOLD analysis project Ga0255457, IMG submission 182650) | Sediment cell enrichment communities from methane seep in Santa Monica Basin, California, United Staets - ANME aggregate JGI... | ecosystem: Environmental > Aquatic > Marine > Cold seeps >...
AAATTTGATGATTTGTATCAATATATTTAGCCCTGCCTTCTTTCCCGGGAGGAAAGTGTGTTTTCATCCTTTTTACCTCTCGAATTACTTTTTCAATTGGCCAGGGTTGATCAATACCTGCTTCAAGCTCAGCCATTGCCTTTTTACCGTTGGCTTGTTTATCAGTCAGATAACAGGGGAGCCCAGAGGTATGAGACATCAGATGGGCAATGGAAAGGTCATTAGAATAATCCTTACCTTTATGTAGATGTAATCCCCGAACTGCTTCTTCCAGAAGGTATTTCGAGATTTTATCATGCAAATCTAATTTATTTTTTGCATATAATTTCAAAATAATTGCAGAAATAAAAAACTTATTTATGCTGGCGATATAGTATTGACTATCTTCTTTTATATTTCCAGATGCACTGATTAAATCAATGCTGTTGTCATCAGATGATACATAAAAAACAGCTCCGTAAATATACTTTTTTGTAGTAACATTACTTACTAGTTGATTTAAAATTGATTTATTCAGTTTACCTTTCATTTCTATCCTACTCGTCATTTTTATAATTGTAAAATAGTGAAGCATATTTCATATAACATAGCATATCCGAACATACTTCGCATATCCAGCCTATTTAGTATTATATCCGAACCAGACCCAGACATACATACATCCGGACGAACTTCAATCATCACATACTCCTCTTCATCCGTCCCATTTATTAAATTATCAACCCACCCAATAAAACCATTGCACCTACACGACCAATCCGACCTATGCGTCCATCATATTAGTCTTCCCGGACCATGTTTAGAAAAACGGGGCATTAAAGCTGGTGCCAGTATATTCTATAACGAAATTCCCCCCCCCTTACGATACATCCTTATATCCTCATACACCATAGCACCCAGCATGGCAAGTTACAAGAGGATGACAAAGGATGTAATAAAAAAAGCCGATGTCCTTCTTGAGGTCGTAGATGCCCGGTTTCCCGACGAGACACGAAACAGCGAGATTGAGCGTGATATAGCGCGTGCAAAGAAGCCGTTCATAATAGTCCTCAACAAATGCGACTTTGTATCAAAACAAACCCTTGAGAAAACCAAATCCCGCCTGTCAAAAATTGCACCCACGGTCTTTGTATCCAGTAAGGATCGGTCCGGAACCACGATCTTAAGACACAAGATACTTGAAATCGCAAACATGAGAGGGCACGAAATACTGGTCGGGTCCCTTGGCTATCCCAACACAGGCAAATCATCAGTGATCAATGCCGTGACCGGGAGACACAGAGCCGGAACGTCCTCAATATCAGGCTACACAAAAGGAGTGCAACTTGTGAATGCAGGTTCGCGTATCAAGTTCATTGATACGCCAGGGGTGATTCCCTTTGGTGAGAACGATGAGCATATACAGGGCCTGCTCGCAGTAAAGGATGCAACACACCTGCAGGACACCATCGGCGTGGCCATGACGATAATAGAGACAATATGCGCTGAAAACAAAACAGCCCTGGAATCTTTCTACCATGTTGTAATAGATGGACAGGATTCCTATGAAATACTTGAACTCATTGGCAGACAGAGTAATTTCCTGAAGAAAAAGGCTGAGGTGGATGAAACAAGGGCGGCAGTCAAGATAATCAATGACTGGCAAAAAGGGCTGCTTATGGTTTAGAGGCTGTCCGGCAATCCCATCAAAACCAAATTTCACAGCACTCCACAAAACTCTTTTATTGAGCTTTTTTTGTTCACGATGTATTGACACCTTCCAGTACTTTAAGTTCGTAATAGACCTCAGACGTGATCAACAAACGGTCATTGGAAAAAAGTGTCTCTAGGTATTGAATTGCATCAGCCTTTGCAAAAGTCGATAGTATATCGGTATCAAACAGGATCTGCATCATCGTGCGTCTTCCATTCGTTTGATCTGGCTGTCAATTTCTTCTTTAGATGGTGTTTCAACAACCATCGTAATTCCCCTTGTTTTCAAGACCTCCTTGAACTCAAAGATAGACATGCCTGCCACTTCCGCAGCCCTGGCAAGACTTACGTCGCCAGACCGGTACATCTCGACAGTAGCATTTATTTTAAGATCCCCACGGCTAACCAGCATGTACTTAACAGATTCTTCAATGAAACTGTCCTTACTTCTGAAATAACCACCCTTAACCAGTGCATTGATCTCATTTTCGATGGTTCTCGGCAGACTTAAAGCACTCATATAATAGCAAATTATGGTATTTATGCATTTAAACATTGTTACAGGGCGACATGAAAAATAATCACCTACAGCATTGACCTTTCATCCACCCAGGTCTGCAAAATCATTCCCACCGTGCGATATCAGAACAAGCATAATTGCCAGAAGCGCAAGAAGAACAACAAGCATAATTGCTGTAGTCATAGGCAGCTCCATGCCATTTCTTCTTCTAATGCAGCATTGTATAATTGACGTCGTACACCTGTTCATCAAACACCGCTACGCTTCGTTCACTTCGCACAAGTACTCCTCCAGCCAGGACGCACCACCCCACACTCCCGTCCTCGCTTTGCCCGTACCTGCGGTGCGGTCGTGCTGTGGAATTGGATACAGCAACCATATTATCCAGTTATCCTTTCAAGTGTATCAAGGTCATCTTCTACATCTTTGATGGTGTAGTTCAGTGGGACACCATTACTATCCAGAATGGTGAGCATCTCCCATTTATTTCTTGCACCTGCCAACTCAGCAGCCTTGCCAAGAGATAGTTTTCCTTCCCTGTATAGTTCAATGGCAAGCGTCCTCTTTATGAAGTCTGGCATATCGCTTTCGCTTACTTTGACAGAAGATGGGAAACTTGCAGGAAGGTTGATGGTTGTCTTTACTTCGCTCATATTATTTTTTATTTTGTATCTGATGATGCATTAACGTTTTCTTAAAACGAAAGTGAAACTGGCGGTATTTCAGGGTGTGATTTAGGTTCAAAATAAAGCTAAATTTATATAACTTTTTTATAGTGATGTGTTTCTTAAATTTAATGAAAATTATATTTAAACAGCCATGGCGGCACACCCTTCACCAGCGTATCCCAACCGTGCCAGGGATAGGGGAGTGAAAGCATGACAACCGTATTCATAGGCCGCTCCATGCCATTTCTTCTTCTAATGCAGCATTGTAGAATTGACGTCGTACACCTGCTCATCAAACTCCGCTGCGCTTCGTTCTCTTCGCACAAGTACTTCTCCAGCCAGGACGCACCACTGCCCACTCCGGCCCCACTCTGCCGTCACTGCGGTGCGGTCGTGCTGTGGTAAGGTAGATATTATCTGCTCATGGAAGAGTATTTTTGGCAATTAGTTCTATTCAAAGGGAAACATTTATGAATTATTTCCCCCCATCCAATCCCCCTTTCACACCAACGCAGAAATAAACACAAACGGCAGGTATAGTATACCATTTACATCTTCCAGCGTGTCACTGCATGCCACAATGGTCCTGTACGGCTTATATTTCTCCCTGAAATTGGCCAGCGATTTTGTCAAGCCACGAAAACTGCTCTTTGATTCAATTGCAATTAATTGACCTTCAATCTCAATTACAAAATCCACCTCTGCTTTGGATTTACTTCTCCAGAATTTGACATCCATGCCTGCATAAGTAAGCTGCGTAAAAATAAAATTTTCATTCAGGTGGCCTATGTCTTGCCTTACATTATACGGCCTGAAATCATCAATAACAATGTTCCTAAACCCGTTATCATAAAAGTACACCTTTGGTACCTTGATAATTTCGGTCCTTTTATTTGTAAAATAAGGGGCCGTTCGTTTGCAGATAAATGTTTTCTCAAGTATGTTCAGGTGCAAAAGAAGGCTCTTGTAATCAAAACCAGACACTTCCCCCAGGCTGTTGTAGGATACAAGATTACCGATCTGCAACGAGAGTGCCTTTATTAGTTTACTTAAATTAAAGTCAGTCGTAAGGCTGAGCAGGTCCTTAATTTCTCTCAAAAAGTATGTACTGTATATGTTTTTCAGGACGAGTTTCTTTTCGTCGTCTGTTTTCGATATGGCAACCCTTGGATATCCACCATATACAAGATATTCATAATAGACCTTATTTAGCAGTTCTATCAGTGGACGGCTGATATCTGGCATCTTACCGTTATTTGATAAATAAGATTTTATTTCATCTGTTTTCTCCAGATAAGTAACAAAAAGCGTTTCGTTCCTGTATCGCAGGAACTCCTCAAAGGAGAGAGGATACAGGTTGAAAACAAAAATCCTGCCTACGAGATACTTAATGCCATATATTGTAAGTCCAGGTGCAGATGAACCAGAAATAATCAATTTTGTATCAGGAAATTGGTCATATATATATTTTAATTTCTTCCCGCCTTCTTTAGAATATTGAAATTCATCTATGAACAGGTAACGGTTGTTCTTAACATACAGTTCTGCAAAACTCTTCTCATCTTCAACAAAAAGTTCCAGCGTTTTCCTGTCCTCAAAGCTGATGAACTCAGCACTGTCAAGTGTTTCGAAAATATGCTTCATAAGAGTCGTCTTACCTGACTGCCTGGGCCCGAGAATAGCAATTATTTCCGGCTTATCAAGATAACCGAACACCAGACGCTCCAGATCTCTTTTTATATAAATCACAATAATAACCCTGCTAAAATTGCTATAATCTTAATAATAGCAGGGATAAATATAAAGATTTCTCTTTTTTTTACCACACCTCACCATTTGAACCATATTTATGTATAGTGCCGATTACCACCGTACCAGTAACCACCGTACCAGTAACCATCATACCAGTAACCACAATATCAGTTACGATAGTATAAGTTACCGCAGTACCAGTTACTACCCCTTGTGTCCCAGGTACACCCACTGGTCATATATCCCGTTCTCATCAGTATTGTCAATGATCTCCCCTACAGCACCCAGACCGTCCAGTACACTTTCCAGGATATCCATCTCTTCACGCTTATTCACTGTGAACAGCAGCGTCCCTCCCGGCTTAACTACCTTCAGGGATTCATCCATCATTGCGGCCCAGATATCCTTATTGAAACTATAAATGGTACCAAGCATAAAACCAATAACAGCATCAAATGAGCCCCCCTCAAAGAAATCAGTCAGCCTCGTGGCATCCATCACAATAGTTAGCTCAGGCTTTAACACACCATGCTCCAGCCCCTGGCATACCTGGCAGCGGTCATAATCAGTTGTCAGCGGTAATATGCCCAGCTTTTCCAGCGACAGCGTCGCCATACCGTTACCGCAACAAATTTCCAGCACCCTGCCTGATGCATCGAACCTATCACCAAGTTTTTTAAACAGCTCGTCCAACCGTTGAACCCTGGTATCCAGGTACACCATGTCATAGGTTTCAGTGGGCTTAACACATCCATCACATAACTGTTTCTCAACCAGGGCAATGGAAAAATATTGCTGTAATGCACCCATCAATTCCCGGGCCGATACATCGATCAAGTTCACCCCATCAGCAGCCTGTAATAGAACAGAGGCCAGCCTGCCAAATTGTCCCGCAGCCACTGACTGGATACCGGACCGGGCCACTACATTGGTGAACACTGCCCAAAAAGAAGGATATTCTCCTGTAGCCGGGTTATTTATTGCCAGACAGATGATATCCCCATCATCCTGCACGGCCCGGACCTCACCGTCAATCCCCTGGGACTGTACCATCTGTTCCATGAACCCCAGGGTCAGGTAGAGGTCGTTCAGGTTACTGTAACTTTCTTCTGGCAGGAACAGGTTCTCATCATTATCCAGGCCCAGAACCTGGTGAAGCAGCATAAAACAATAAACCCCTGGAAAAAATGAACCCAATACTATTTATTCATCAGGCTCATCGAACTTGTAACTGTCATCACCCATCATGGCGGCTGATATGGAATCTATACCGTCGATCCATTCGGCGACCAGGCCGTAAGGCATATCTGAAAAAGTATCCTCAGGGATTTCGGCCCCTGCGATCACGCTGGCCCCGATTGTGGCAACATAACCAATAGCAGTTCCCGGGTCATCTGCTTCCTCTGCTTCCAATGCACTTTTGATGATCGGGGTAAGATCAGCCGACTTGTCATAAGCACCATCGATGTAACACTCGCAGGAAGCAAAAACACCTATCAATGAGGTCTGCAATGAATCGAGCATAAGGTCAATAGACTCGCTGATCGAATCCATCGGGTTCAATACAATGTTCTTGGCCTCGTCCAGGGCATCGAAGGCCCCGTCGGCCGTTAACTCATTGTTATCGTATTTAGCAATGACCTTTAGGCATGCAAGGATTATGTCATCTTCCATATTGACAAATATCTTGCCAGAGTCGCCCGGATCTTCGTCTTCATTGAGTTCAAAACCACTCTCTTTGACCTGTTCTATCCAGTTGTTCCATCTGTCTTCTGAATAGAACGGAAATACGGTTTTGGATTTGGGGCTTGCTGCTGGTTCTTTCTTTGTTTTTCCTTTTGACTTTTTCTTAGCCATTGTTGTTATGCTCCTGCAATCTGGTATTCAACTTTGTGAGTATTATACTTTGCGACTAAATACAATCACCATACTGACTGTTTCATTTCTTTCTTTATTTTAAAACCCATATACAATCCGAATATCAAGCCGAACAGATGGGCTGCATGGGCGATATTATCATTCGAGCCTGTCAACAACATGAACAGGTCAAAAAATGCAAATAACATCAACATTTGGACTATTTTCATTGGAATAAATAACACAAAGACCCTGATATCCGGGTCCAGTACTGTAAGTGTTGCCAGTATCCCGAAGATCGCCCCGCTGGCACCAAGCATAGGATTTGGCGAGATAATCATCTGTCCCAGGGCAGATAGTAACCCTGCCCCGAAATAGACGATTAAAAAATTCTTCGAACCTATCTTTCTCTCAAGTATGGGACCAAAAAAGAACAGTACCATCATATTGAATAAAATATGCCAGAAATGGAATGGTAATGGGGAATGAAGGAACATATGTGTGACAATGGTCCAGGGCTGGTACAGGACATTTACAGGGTCGAGATAGAATAATCTGGTAAACCAGTACCCGAATATCCGTTGGAGCAGGTACATGAAAACATTGGCCATTATAATATACAGGGAATAATTCCTTGATATCGGGACAGCATACGGTGACCTCTCCCTATGCCACAGTCCTGGTAAACCGATGGTATGTTTTTTCGTGGTTTTTTGTTCTGGTTGGTACATGATCCTGCCGCTTTCCCTTACTTGTGTCTTGAGTTTTTCCAGACCAGGGCAGTTGTGGTTCTCGGGCAGGCGGTGTTCAGAGCAGTATGTCCAGCCGCAGTACTTGCATTTATAGGGCAGCATCTCCTTTTTACCGCATATGCTGCATATATCTGCCATTTACTCTTTCACCTCGCTCTCTCCATTTCGTACTGCTATCACATAAACTTCTCTCTTCTCAGGCTCCAATATATGCTTGATGGTCAATCCCAGTTCCTTTAGCCTGTTAGTGCACTCATCAAGGACAGACCTGTCAGGAAGCTTTAAGACCTGCAGCACACGACCGCCTGATTTCAGTAATGGTAAGACTCTTGCCAGTACTTTGATGGAATCAAGTGGCTCGACAGTAATATCGTTGAAGATCACATCAACTGGTTTATCAGACATTGATGACAGGGACATGGTAAATACATCATCCTTTGTTACAGTAATATTGTCATGGGACCTGGCGATACTATTAAGGTATGGCATGAACTCTTCGCTGTATTCGATGCCCTTTACACTCCCGCCAATACCTGATGCGAACATGAGAAAACCGCCTGCACTGGACCCCAGGTCCAGTATAACATCTCCCGGGTGGATCATGCCGGTGCGGTCCTGGATATCTTTGAGTTTCAGGTATCCTGCCGGCACGTCAATATCCTCTTTCACCTCGATCTCATTTTCATACCCAACCTGCCTGGACGGTTTGAGGATTATTTTCCCATCGACCTTTACCAGGCCACTGGTAATTGCACGCCGGGCCCTGCCCCGGCTGGCTACTTTTTCCTGTTCAACTAAAAATGCGTCCAGTCTCATAGTAACCAATTTACCTGTTGTCAATTATCTGTTTTTCAATTAAACCTATTACAGTTTATTACCAATTACAGTATATTGTATTTCTACCAGATGCTTCATCCTTTGCTTTTCAGGATAAAACCAATATGCTTTTAAGTTATTAATGAATCAATAGTTTTAACCGTAAATGGAGGGACATACATGTATGGAATAGAATTTGTACCAAGTGATCCTGTTCTGAAGTTGGCTCAATATACGAAGTTAGCAGAAGATCAGGGATTTGACAATGTGTGGATTACAGACCATTACAACAACAGGGATGTTTATACTACCCTGGCTGTACTGGCCTTGAGTACCAACAAGATTAAACTGGGAACAGGAGTAACCAACCCGTACACAAGAAATATTGCAATGACAGCATCCAGTATTGCTGCAATCAATGATATTTCCGGTGGCAGGGCTATAATGGGTATCGGTCCCGGTGACAAGGCTACATTTGATGCAATGGGTATTGCATGGGAAAAGCCGTTACTGACATCAAGAGAATCAGTCCAGGCTCTCAGGGATTTCTTCTCTGGTAAAAAGGTAAACATTGACGGCGAAAGGGTCAAGATCGCAGGAGCCAAGATGGCTTTCAAAGCAGGCAACATCCCTATTTACCTGGGTGCACAGGGTCCGAAGATGCTGGAACTTGCAGGTGAAGTAGCAGATGGTGTGTTGATCAACGCTTCCCATCCTAAGGACTTCGAAATTGCTATCAAAGCAATAGAAGCCGGTGCCAAGAAGGTAGGCAGGGATCCAAAAGAAGTAGATGTAGGCGCATATGCATGCTTCTCCATTGACAAGAATGCAGAAAAGGCAGTTGGTGCAGCTAAGATCGTGGTTGCATTCATTGTTGCAGGTTCACCTGATATGGTGCTTGAACGCCACGGTATCGATGTTGCAGCAAAAGGAGAAATTGGTGCAGCTATTGCAAAAGGAGACTTTGGTGCACTGATGGGCGGTTTAGTGACAGACGCTATGATGGATTCATTCAGTATCTGCGGAACACCTGAAACATGCGCTGAAAAAGTTGCCAATCTCCAGAAGATCGGTGTGACCCAGATCGTATGCGGTTCACCAATCGGTCCGAATAAGGAGAAATCGATCAAACTCTTCGGTAAGGAAATAATCGGAGGCAAGTAGGTGAGCGCTGAGATCCCCGCACCACAAATGGGGTTCCCGAAGATATACCAGGTAATAAAAAATTCACTGTGTACTGCATGCGGCGGATGCGAAGCCATCTGCCCTATGCAGGCAGCCAAGGTACAGTTGTACGATGAAGCGAACTATGATAAGTTCACTCCTACCGTAGATGAACCTACTGTGGTCAAACTCTTCAGTGAGATCAGCAGGGAAGACAATTATTGTGCCAACAGGCAATGTTATGTGGACTGTGACACATGTCTGGCCTGCCAGAACTGTCTGGCCTGTGAGCGTATCTGTCCAATTCTTGATGGTTTCCCTGGTGATGATGAATTAGATAATGTCATCGACCAGCGGATAGGCAAGAGTTCCATACACGGCCAGGATGGTGGAGCTGTTACCGGTATCCTGAAATCACTCTTTGAACAGGGTGAGATAGATGCTGCCCTTAGTGTTTCACGGAATGAAGATTGGGAGACCGAGGTAGTGGTGCTGACCAGTGCCGAACAGGTGGCAAGTGCAGCCGGTACCAAATATACCTATGAACCTGTATTATCAGAACTGCGTGAAGTACTTCAGAAATATGAAAAGATCGCTGTGGTTGGCACTCCCTGCCAGGCGCATGCAGCTTCACTGCTTCGAGAGAACCTTACAGATAAGATCAAACTGGTTATTGGCCTGATATGTATGGAGAGTTTTACCTATGATGATATGGGAGAGAATATCATACCCAACATTATGGGTCTGGACCGGAAAACTGTGAATAAACTTGACTTTGCAAAAGGCAAGTTCGTAGCAGAGACCGATGACGATAAAGCGTTGGTCCCGATCAAGGAAATTGCTCACCTGGCCCGTAAACCCTGCCATCACTGTATGGACTACACGTCCTATTATGCAGATATCAGTGTAGGTAGTATAGGCAGCCCTGATGGATGGAGTACCATCTTTATCCGCAATGACATAGGCAAGGAATACCTGGATAAAGTCAAGGGAATGGAATACCACGACAAACCCATCTTTATGGATATAGTCGTGAAACTTGCAGCCCAAAAACACAAGAATAATGCATGGGACTATGAGAAGTTCAATGAGGTAGTCTGGGCTGGCGGAGAATGGACTCCAGAAGAGCATTCTACATAGGACGGTTCCAACCATACCACCTGGGACACCAGAACGTGCTTGAGTCGATAGCACAAGAGGTAGATGAAATCATAATCGGCATCGGAAGCGCACAGGCAAGCCATGAGCCCGATGATCTGTTCACGGCAGGTGAGCGGGTGCTGATGATGACCGACGCACTGGAGACCTTGGGTGTTAAACACTACATAATACCTATTGAGGATATCCGGCGCAATTCAGTCTGGGTGTCCCATGTTATTTCTATGACACCACCTTTTAAGGTGGTGTATTCAAACAACCCGTTAGTGATACGGTTGTTCGAAGAAGCAGGATTTGAGGTCAGGCAGTCACCACTATTCAAGCGTGAGAGATATTCGGGCACCGAGATACGCCGCAGGATGCTGGATGGTGAGGAATGGGAATCACTGGTGCCGACTTCCACGGCTGAGGTAATCAGGGAGATCGGCGGTGTGGGGCGGCTTAAGATTGTTTCCAGCGGGGATTCAGTGTAAGATTCTGTTTTGGATCGATTAATTTGACCATCATGGGCAGATGCTATGGTTGTCTTTATCTATCTTATGAGATCATAATCGATATAACATATATCGGGTTAATAAACATAGCGTTTAAAAATAAACGAACGAAATAGCAAATTTTAAATACCTTCGTGGTATTACAGTTCTTTGTTAATAATCAAATGGGTGTGGGAGTGTAGTGCCCTACTCGTGTACAGTATATCTCAGGATAAGGTGCAAGGGAAGGGCACATCTATTATTTAAAATTTTGATCTGAATATACGAGATTGCGGAGGTTATGGATTGAAAGTAAATGTTATGAAAAGCGGTAATGTGTTCTGGATGGAGATACCCAAAGCTATTATAGCTTCAGCAGCAAATATTGAAGAGGGCAGTACTCTTCAGATTAAAACTGAGGGGTTGGGGAAATTCACTGTCAAATTGGCAAAGTAATGATTTTTTACAAATATTCTTGATTGGCTTGTGGATGGACAAATCTATTGAAATTTTGAGATTTTTAAAGCCGCAAACGGGAAAAAAGCCTTAGGAATGGTCTTTGTAAAATCGCCTGACGTCTTGACTATTCAAGCAGGAGAGATATTCAGGTACCGAGATACGCCGCAAGATGGTGGATGGTGAGGAATGGGAATCACTGATGCCGACTTCCTCGACTGAGGTAATCAGGGAGATTGGCGGGGTAGGGCGGCTTAAGATTGTTTCCAGCGGGGATTCAATGTAAGATTCTATTTTGGATCGATCAATTTGACCATCATGGACAGATGTCATGGTTGTCTCAATCTATCTTATGAGATCATAATCAATATAACATATATGGGGTTAATAAACAAAGCGTTTAAAAATAAACGAACGAAATAGCAAATTTTAAATACTTCCATGGTGTTACAGTTATTTGTTAATAATTAAATGGGAGTTAAATGGGAGTTAAATGGGAGTGGGAGTGCAGTGCCCCACTCTTGTACATTATACCTCAGGATAATGTGCAAGGGAAGGGCACATCATTTCATAAAAAATTTTGGTATGGATATACAAGATTACGGAGGTTGTGGATTGACAATAATTGTTACGAAAAGAGGTAATGTTTTTAGGATAGATATACACAAACCTTTATCGTCATTAGTAAATATTGAAGAATACATTATTGATAAGATTAAACATGAGGAATGGGGTAAAATAAAGAGTAAATTTGCAATGTAATGACCTTTTTAGAAATATTCTTGATTGGCTTTTTGACAGATGAATCTGTTAAAGCAATCATTTCTGGTTGGATATTAATTGCTGGGAAAACAAACTTCATCCCTATCTTCTCGTGAAAACATTAATTTATTATTAGATTAATATCTATTTCGTTCAAATTTTAACGAGACTATAAAATGCACTGGCGTGAGAATGAATTAATAAACATATTAAAAAAGGGAAGATCGACAACCAGCGACATAGTAAGTGGAGCGAATATGAGCAAGGTTACTGCTCTTAAGTATCTGGAGCTCCTAAAAGAAAAGAACTTGGTTGATAACGAAGTCATAGGCTCTACCAAAGTCTGGTTCTTGAAAACTGATGAAGTAAAAATTGAAAATAAAATCAAGGTACTGCTAGTTGACGACGATGAGAATGTTATTACCATTATCAAAGAATCCCTGGAACCTGAGCTTTTTGAGATTTTTGAAGCCGTAAATGGGAAAGAAGCCCTGGGAATGGCCTTTTCCAAATCTCCCGACATCCTGATTTTAGATATCATGATGCCTGATATGGATGGTTATAGTGTATGCGAAGAATTAAAAAAACATGACAATACAAGGAATACACCCATAATAATTTTAACTGCAAAAGCAGGTATCGATGATAAACTTAAAGCAATGGATATGGGTATAAATGATTATATTGTCAAACCATTTGATCCAAGAGAATTAAGGGGAAGAATAAAAATGGTGTTGAATTGGCCTTCAACAACCAACAGGATCAAATGATAAAAACTGTTACAACCAGGCTGCAATTGTCACCAGATCACAACTGGCATGTTGTGCAGACCGTTGCCTGCAACGAGATCAAATAATTTGGGTGGAGTAATGTTCGAGCTAAAAGAAAAATACAAGATTCCAATAATGGCGATCTTATTAGGCGCATGTGTCATTCTTAATTATTATTTTCATGTGATAGTTGAAATCGATATTGTTTTCACTCATTTCTTTTATGTTCCAATAATTCTGGCAACCCTGTGGTGGAAAAGAAAAGGTTTGATCGTTCCCGTTTTTTTAGTTATAATACTAAATATTAGTAGCATTTATATTGGAAAGGGTGAGGAGCTTTTTAATGATCTGATTCGATCGATAATATTTATGGTTATTGGTTTCATAGCTGCTGAGTTGAGCGGGAAAATTGCAAGGGGAGAAGAGGTACTGAGAAAATCTCATGAAGAACTGCAAGCCGCTTCGTTATACGCCCGTGGTCTTATCGAGGCAAGTCTCGACCCTCTCGTCACCATTGGCCAGGACGGCAAGATTACAGACGTGAATAAGGCTTTTGAACTGGCGACAGGCATTTCTCGTAAAAATCTTATAGGTAGCGATTTCTTAGATTACTTCACTGAAACCGAGAAAGCCATAGAGGGATATCAGCAGACGTTCTCTCAAGGATTTGTCAGGGATTATCCGCTCTCTATTCGTCACACATCGGGCCGCATAACAGACGTGATATTTAATGTAACTGTATACAAAAATGATGCGGAAGAAGTACAAGGTGCCTTTGCAGCTGCCCGTGATATCACCGATCGCAAAAAAAGCGAAGAAAGAATCAAAAAACTGAACGAGGATCTGCAGCAGCGTGCTGTAGAACTTGCAGCCATCAATGAAGAACTGGAGGCGTTCAACTATTCAGTTTCACATGATCTGCGCACGCCCCTGCGCAGTATCGATGGGTTCAGCCAGGCACTGCTGGAAGATTATACCGACAAGCTGGATGCCCAGGGCAAAGATTACCTCCAGCGGGTACGTGCTGCCAGCCAGAAAATGGCACAGCTTATCGACGATCTGCTGGATCTTTCACGTATGACGCGCACTGAGATGCGGCGTGAGACCGTAGATCTGAGTGCTCTGGCGCAGACCATTGCAGCCGAACTTAAAAAGAGGGAACCCATGCGCCAGGTGGAGTTCATCATAGCAGGAAGATTGATGGTGAAAGGAGATAAGAGGCTGCTTAGGGTGGTACTGGAAAACCTGCTGGGCAATGCCTGGAAATTTACTGGAAAGCATCCAAAGGCAAAAATAGAATGTGGAGTTACACAGGTTGACGGTAGATCGGCATATTTTGTGCGCGATAATGGCGCCGGTTTTGATATGGCCTATGCCAATAAACTATTCGGTGCCTTCCAGCGGCTGCACGCTCCCAGTGAATTCCCTGGCAGTGGCATCGGGCTGGCCACAGTGCAGCGCATTATTCATCGACACGGCGGTCAGGTATGGGCAGAAGGGGTAGTAGGACAAGGCGCAACATTCTACTTTACATTATAATAACCAAGGAAGGATAATATGAACAATATGCAAATAGGAAAAAAAAATACCAACAACGAATACATCCTATTAGTAGAAGACAATCCGGATGACGTCGAATTGACGTTGCGTGCACTAAGGAAGAACAATATCTTAAATGAGGTTGTAGTGGCGAAGGATGGTGTCGAAGCGCTGGATTATCTCTTTGCTACAGGTAAATACGAAAGCTTTGACATCAGTAATATGCCGCAGGTGATCCTGCTGGATCTGAAATTGCCTAAAGTGGATGGGCTGGAAGTATTACGGAAAATACGAACCCACGAGCGGACAAAACTACTTCCAGTGGTTATTCTCACATCATCCAGTGAAGAGCAGGATTTAGTGACCAGCTACCAATTGGGTGCTAACAGCTATATTCGCAAACCGGTAGATTTCAATAAATTTATTGAAGCAGTTAGACAACTGGGGCTGTATTGGCTCGTTCTGAATGAACCCCCTGTGGCAGGAAGTATAGTTTAAATGGGCAAACCACTTCGAGTATTGATCGTGGAGGATTCAGAGGATGACGCTATTCTGCTACTGCGTGAACTCAAGCGAGGCGGCTATGACCCGATATTTGAGCGGGTAGACACACCAGCAGCTATGATTGAGGTCATTGAAAAACAGACATGGGATATATTGATTTCTGATTATTCCATGCCTCATTTTAGTGCACCTGAAGCACTGAAGTTGCTTCATAAAAGTGGACTGGATCTACCGTTTATCATTTTATCTGGTAAAATAGGCGAGGATACAGCAGTTGCCGCCATGAAAGCCGGTGCACATGACTACATCATGAAAAACAATATGGCCCGTCTCATCCCTGCCATTGAGCGGGAACTGCAGGAAGCAAAAATGAGGCGGGAACATAAGCTGGCGGAAGAGGCGTTGCAGGAGAGTGAAGCGAAAAATCGGGCTTTATTGAACGCTATTCCAGATATGATATTTCGAATCAGCAGAAACTGTACTATTATGGACTTCAAAAAGGCAAAAGACTTTGATCCGTTGATATCTCCCAGTAAATTTATATATAAAAAACTTAATGAGTTATTTCCAGCTAAAGTGGCCACGCAGGCCGAATATTTTCTGGAGCGAACTCTACAAACCGGTGATACACAGATATTTGAGTATCAAATGGAAAGTAACGGTAGATTGAATGATTATGAAGCACGCCTTGTAGTCTGTGGAGAAAATGAAGTTCTTGCCATAGTACGCAACATCACTGAGCGTAAGCAGGCTGAGGAGTTGCGCCTGGAAAATGAGGAGCTTGCACATGCAAGTAAAGCAAAAAACGAATTCTTGGCTACCGTGACCCACGAGCTCCGCACTCCTCTTACCTCGATCATCGGTTTTTCAATACTTCTGAAAGAGAAAAAAACAGGGGGTTTGAATGAGAAACAGGAGCTTTTTGTAGGCAATATTCTTAAAAGTAGTGAACACTTACTTAACCTGATCAGCAATATTCTCGATATGACCACAGTAGAAGCAGGAAAAATAAAACTGGCTATTGAGAAAGTATCTGTGCCTGCAACCCTGGATGAGACTTTAGGGCTTGTAGAACAAATTGCTGCAAAGCATAATGTGGTTCTTAAAAGAGAAATTGACACCCAACTGGACTTTATAGAAGCTGATAGGCAGAGATTCAAGCAAATACTTTTAAACCTGCTGGATAATGCAATAAAATTTAGCAAGAAAGAGGGAGGAA
>Ga0255457_1073_pt1 | contig 15542 bp, 17 predicted proteins | sample ANMaggQBNCT02L10_FD_182650 | JGI IMG/M metagenome (GOLD analysis project Ga0255457, IMG submission 182650) | Sediment cell enrichment communities from methane seep in Santa Monica Basin, California, United Staets - ANME aggregate JGI... | ecosystem: Environmental > Aquatic > Marine > Cold seeps >...
ACCTTGTTCCCAGTTTGGGATTTCGTTTCTTTAAGTTCCTTATTGTTATCCAATCTTCCATTGAGATCACCCAAAACCTCCTGAAATAAAACAGGAGGATTTTAGTATATGGTGTGGGTCAATTTTCAATGGGAAAAGTGGGTCAATTTTAGGTGGGAATTTTCAATAATCCGCATGGATGAAATTATTTAAGTTATTTCGTTACAATCCCTTAGGTAATGTTTGAGTGCTTATTTTATGAATAAGTAATCTATTATTATATAGACTGATTATTCAGTAGTATGACATTTTTTCGGCTATCACAGAAAATTTCAAATGAAGTTAAGCGCCTTTTAGTAGAAAGGTTAAATGCAACTGGATATATAGGGGACATTTTATCAAATCCACAAAATTTAAAATCTACTCACAAGATTGATAAAATAGCTACAGAAGCGATTCTGGAATTGTTACAGAATTATAATGCCAACATCTTCATAGAAGGATATGGGAACAAAACGAAGGACAATGCTGATTTTTCCATCTTCATCGATCCCATTGATGGCTCATTAAATTGGGATAGAGGGATTGGTGATCCGTGCATAGTAATTGCAATTTCTCTCAAGAATAAAAACATAAGATTTAAGGATCTGGAGTTTGCTTATGTAGAAGGCCTTCGCTCTGGCGATATTTATTATACTGAAGAAAAAAAATCTTTTTTCATCAGCAAATTGACAAAGAAAAGAACCAGAATAATATGCAAAGGTGTCGCTGATGTAAAAGAAGCAACAATTTATCTAAGGCTTGGATATGGATCAGAATTGGCGAAAAACCAAATTGAACAAACTTTTCCGTTATTTTTTTTATGCAAGGACATAAGGGCAATAGATAACACAGGCATGGAAATTTGTGAGATTGCAAGAAATGCTGCTGATTTGATGGTTGAAGCAAGAAAGGCTTCAGATCTCTATAATCTATTGGCATACCCCGTTTTGAAGTTTGCAGGGGGATTTCTGACCAATTTAGATGGGTCTTTTTTGGATAATGAAATTATTGATATATATAAGCAGTATGATTATATTGCAGTCAATAATCAGATTCTCCTAAAAAAAGCTGTAAATGTTCTGAATGATTTTACAACAGCAAAAAAATACGAATATGAAAATGTAAAGATTGAGATTTGAGAAAAATACAATCTATGAAACGATAGGTCAGCTGAGATCTCTTCTTAATATCTTACTTTTCTATAATCCCCAAATCTGTCCATTAAGATTCATCACAATTCACGTCCAGTATTAGGCTTTGTATGACGTTTTCATGTTCCCCTTTTTAAGAACACAAAACACCTATTATCTGCAGTCACGAACCGCGATGCAAGCCAGAGGCATCATCACCCATGCATAGGGTTTATATTTCCATCGATAACTTGATCTCTATGTTTACTTGCAGGTATGCAATTTAAAAGGGATAACTGAGGCTGCAGAACTGGTAAACAGAATTCATGATTCATATTTACTGGCGCTTACTAAAATAGGATAACGTGTTTGTTATCTCTGAAGTTTTTCAATCGCAAGAATTTGGACGGAGTAAAGCGTAATCTTTTAAACCATATTCAAAGACTTGGTAAGCACCTGCTGAAAAGGCAGAACTTAAAATACAACTTGAAAGGAACAGATTACTGAATCTTATATTTTTGTCTCAATTTTTAGATTTTTTGTCTTCTCCTGGTCTAATTCAAAAACTTTAACATTTTTTGAGACCGTTACAATTCGTGTTGGTGAAATTTAATATATTGATTTTTCTCTCAATCTAACTATGTATATTTTTGTAAATTTGGTGCCTGAGTGTGATAAAATGTTCTGTAACATTTAGAAAACAGACACCATCCACAGTTATTGCTCACATCCAATAAATAATTATGCCTATATTTAAAAAAATTTAATATATTTGGAAATTATATATCATATGTGATATTATGTTTTGTAACTTATTTGATAAAATTATCTTGAATTCAGCATCCATGTTTACTCAGAAAATCCTCAAATGTTATGAACCGTCCTTCTTTAATGTTTCTTAAACCTTCTTCGATATTGTCCAATGTTTCAGGGTCACTCATAATTTCAAGAGTGTCTATTGCTGATTCAATCTCATCATCAAGTTTTTCAAGTGTCCCTAATAGAATATTGACGGCATTTTTATCCTCAACTATTGAATCCATGTGAATCGCCTGAATATTATATCCAATCTTCAACTATTTCTAATTCTCCCTTGTTCAACTCAGGCATCATACTAAAAATACCAACTCAACTTCAGACTTATTAAAAATACTGTCCTGCCCCCATCCTTTCTTACACTCTACCTACCCTGCCTGGTGTTCTACTGCCTTTGGTCGGGGAAAGGGATGAAGGTGTGTGATGCCATGGCTGTTAAAATATATTATCAATTATATATTGCACCGCAAAGAGCGCAAAGGACGCAAAGTTAAAGTAACAATGTCTTTGCGCTCTTCGCGCCCTTTGCGGTGGACACAATTTAAGAGTTGCAGTGTCTGTGTCTATAGAATTGGTGCCGCCGCTAACAGTTAAAATATAAAATTTAGATGATAATCAGCAGTGAACTTATGGGTGCTTGGTAATAAGACTGTGGTGTGTATGGCTACGGGGCAAGGGCTGAAGGATATGTGTGGGATTGAGTGAAGGGGTGGGGAGAGGTAAATGTGGAATGGAGTATACAAGGTCAAAACATTCGGGACTATACACAACACATTTTTCCATTCATTGAGGGGACTACTTCCTGGGTGTATTATCCAGGCCCGGGGACCCCCTCAGAGTTGCAATAATTATCCGTGCAATGAATAAAGTTCCTTGTACATCCGGGTCTTTGAGTGCCTGGCTTCCAACCCAACAGATGCAGGATGCATCCTTTGGATGTCAGCATCCATTGACATTCTACCAACACTCTATCAAAAACCAGCAATTGTACATAAATCCAAAATAACATAAGTTACCTGCACAATATATATCCAAATGCGAGTTACCAAGCGAAACCTGAAAGGCAGGGAAGGCAAGATCGCCCTGACACCAGAGAACCTGGATGACCTGTGGCACCTGAAATATATCATTGAGCCAGGCGACCTTGTGTTTGCACTGACCAAGCGGCGGGTGGAAGGTGCTACCGATAAACTGCGGCCAGAGAAGATGGATAAAAAGCCCATGCGCCTGGGGGTGCGTATAGATAAAATAGAATTCCATAAATTCGCCAACAGGCTGAGGCTGCACGGCCTGATCGAGAGCGGGCAGGATACCGGTGCTTACCATACACTGAATATCGAGGAAGGGATCAACCTGTCTGTGATCAAGACCTGGAAGAGCGACCAGCTCCAGCGCATCAAGGAAGCAGAAGCTGCAGCCCGGCGGCCCAGGGTTGTCATACTGACTATAGAGGAGGGTGAAGCATCCATCGGACTGGTGCGGCAGTTCGGTGTGGAGGATTATTCAAATGTTAAGATGGGGTCAGGCAAGGGTGAATCGAGCAGCAGGGAAGAGTTCTTCTCACAGGTAACAGCCCAACTGGGCCAGGGGGCTGGGGGGTCCGAAGCAGTGATAGTGGCCGGGCCCGGATTCACTAAGGATGATTACATGAAGTTCCTGAAGGATAAAAAACCCGAACTTGCCGGGCGTGCCAGGACAGAGGATACTATTACTATAGGGGTTTCAGGTTACCAGGAAGTACTTCGAAGGGGAGCCGTGGACAGGATAGTTGAGGAATCACGCCTGTCCAGGGAAGCAACTCTTTTAGAAGAACTGATGGCCAGGATAGCTACCGAAGGGGCGGCAGTATACGGCTGGGATGAAGTGCACAGGGCCCGGGATATGGGTGCGATCGAGACCCTGCTTATTGCTGATGAACTGCTAAGAGAAGGACGTGAGAAAGGTGAGAACATTGATGCGTTTTTGCTGAACATAGAACACAGCCGGGGTGAAGTTGTCGTGTTCAGTACAGAGTTCGAGCCCGGTCACAGGCTGCACGGTCTGGGCGGGATTGCTGCACTGTTGAGGTTCAAGCTGGAGTACTGACCATGCCAGAGCCTGGAAAAGCCATAACAGATATCAGGTATCTTTTAGACAGGGGTTACCCCAGGAAGGGAGCCATTACGTTTGTTTGCAATCACTACCGGCTGGATATCAAATGGCGGTATGTTTTTACAAGGGTGGTATTTGGCAGGGACACTATACAAAACCGCAGGGAAAAGACGGTAAAGTGTGAAGACCTGGACGGAGAGGTGGTGTTGGTTGACGGTTATAATGTGCTGATCGGAGTGGAATCTGCGCTTAAGGGTGAGCCGGTCTATCTGTGTGATGACGGGTTTTTAAGGGATATCAGGGGTGTGTTCAGGAATTACCGGTGCTCGGGACTGACAGAAAGGGCAATGAATGAGATATTGGTGGTATTAACAGGTTTTGCTCCTTTTCGGGTGGAATTTTTATTCGACAGCCAGATAAGTAAGAGTGGAGAGATGGCACGGTGGGTGGAGAAGAAGTTGAAGGATGTGGGGCTTACAGGGGTTGCCAGAACATCGAGACATGTGGATCATGACCTAAAGCAAAGTAATGGGATCATTGCCACGGCAGATGGTAGTATTATTGATGAGGTGCCAAAAGCAGTGAATATCCAGGCGTGCGTGCTGGAACAGTTGAACATCAGTCCGGTCATTATTGAGGGGGTTTTCAGGTGAAACGTATCGGTATTGCAGTGACCGATCCTGGGGACTGGACTGCTATTGCATTGAACGATGCGCTTGTGAAAGCCAGTGTCCGGCCTGTTGTATTCAGACTTCATGATGTGACCACAAGTATACAGGAACACAACAGGATTTATGCAGGAAACACTGACCTGGGATCCCTGGATGCAGTGATTGTGAGGGATGTTGGCGGTGCAGGTGGTGTTGGTGTAATCGGTAGTGATGCTGGCAGTAGTAGTGTTGGATTAGGTGGTGGTGGTAGTGCTGGAGTAGGTGGTGATGCTGGCAGTAGTAGTGTTGGATTAGGTGGTGGTGGTAGTGCTGGAGTAGGTGGTGATGCTGGCAGTAGTGTTGGATTAGGTGATGGTTGTGGCGGTTCAGAGGATATGCCGTACAGACTAGATGTGCTGTGCAACCTGGAGAGATCAGGACTGAAGGTGGTAAATCCGCCTGAGGCAATTCGTACGGCTGCCAATAAGCACATGTGCTCATACCTTTTCAGGGAGCACGGCCTGCCGACACCTGATACTGTATTGACCTCAGATATGGATGTAGCCCTGGCTGCGATCAGGGATTGGGGCAGGGCTGTAGTGAAGCCTATTTTCGGGTTCAAGGGAATGGATATCCACTGCGTGGTTGATGATGAACACTCTGTGAAGCTGCTGAGATCGGTTATTGACACCAGGGGCGTGCTGTACCTGCAGCGTTTTATTTCCAATCCGGGCAGGGATATCAGGGTTTTTGTGGTGGGTGGGGATGTACCCTCTGCCATATACAGGCTGGCACCTCCGGGTTCGTGGATCAACAATCTGTCCAGGGGCGGCTCCCATGAGATATGTGAGGTAACCGGTGAGATCGCAGGTATGGCAGTGGAGGCAGCCGGGGCCGTGGGTGCGGTATATGCGGGAGTGGACCTTATCGAGGGTGAGGATGGGCTGCAAATACTTGAGGTGAACGGCACACCATCTATCCGGGGGATATATGAGGCTTGTGGGGTGAATGTGGCGCAGGATATCGTAAAATGTGTACTGGATATGGTATAATGGGTAGTGTTATATTGTTTTACTGCCATCACATAATTTCCAACTGCATAGGGTGATTTGATGAATAAGGGTGAAGAACTGTATTCTGGAAAGGCTAAGACTGTTTACCGGACAGAGGATCCTGATGCGCTTATTGTGGTGTTCAGGGACAGCCTCACAGCGTTTGATGGGGAAAAGAAAGCTGAAGTTTCTAAAAAGGGATATTATAATGCCCAGATATCCAAAAAATTGTTCGAACTCCTGGAAGTGAACGGCATCAAGACCCATTATCGGGAGATGGTGACTGATAATGAGATGCTGGTGGATAACATCAGGATAATCCTGGTTGAGGTCATTGTTCGAAACATCGCAGCCGGTTCTATTACTAAGAAGTATCCCTTTGAGGTGGGGCAGCCGTTGGAGCCGCCGGTCATTGTAATGGACTACAAGGATGATTCCCGCCATGACCCCATGCTGAATGAAGATATTGCGGCGGCGCTGGGTCTTGCTACAAAGGAGGAACTGGCAGATGTCAAAAAGACTGCATTGAAGATCAATGAGGTCCTCAAGTCATACCTGGATGATAGGGGACTTCTGCTGCCGGATTTCAAGCTTGAGTTTGGGCGCAGGGGTGATGAGATCATTCTGGGTGATGAGATATCATGTGATACCTGCAGGTTCTGGGATAAAGAGACCGGGGATTCACTTGACAAGGATGTGTTCAGGTTCGATAAGGGCGACCTGGTGGCGGCGTATATGGAAGTTGCGCACAGGATCGTGCCTGAGATATTCGAGTAGGATCTTATAATAAGTGCTGGTTTTAATTTCACTCCCATTTATTTTGGATAATGTTTTTATTCAATCTGTGTATTTACAGATATCTGTGAATGCAAATGTTTATGTGTCCAAATATCCCACAATATAAGCAATTAAGGTGATCTCATGGCCACAATTACAGTATCAATGCCTGACAGATTTAATAGAATAAAAAAAGAATTCCCTGAAGTCAAACGTTGCGATGGCACGTCATGCCCCGCAGCTCTGCTGCGGTTGGGTGTACCATCGCAACGTTTGACTCGGTACTGATCTTAGCTTTCCCCTCCTTCGGAGTCTCAGATCGGAAAATGTAAAACACTTCCTTTTTATCGGTTATACTTTATAGAGGCTGTCCAACAATCACTAACAGTAAGAATTCTCTTGCTTGCTTTTCGATTTAAAGCCCTAATTCATCTTCCTTTTCTTCATATTTTAAATTACTGGACAGCCTCTATATCTTAATGAAAAACAATCGTCCATCCCTGTCTTGAAGCCTCATTCTTTGTATAGCTAACTCCATTCACTTTCAATCCTTTACTATCAAGTAAAGTAATAATTCCACCTTTATTAGACAACTGCATATCTTTTCCTGATAAGGTATATTTCATAACCTCCCCCGCTCTGATACTGCCATTTAAATAAGCTTTCTTTTTATTCTTATCAGCAAGGGCCCAACCTGTAAGGTCGATTAATTGAGGTGTTGTATTGAGCAGCAATACACTTTCAAGTCCGTAATCGTGTCCTTTCGGATTTATAAGAGCTGCAATAATACAAACATTATTATCCTGGTTTTCAGGTGATATTCCATTACATGCATCAACAATCCGATGACCAGTAGTATCATCTGTATGGAAGCACTGGGACTGGAATGCTAAAAAGATAGCAACCCACCTCTCTTCGTCCGGCAGGTGGATAAGGAGTCCACCATCCTGATATACACCATCATCTTTTTCCCAATTTTTTGAATTTCCCTGGTTCATATGAATATCATGAATGCCGTTTCCAGGTGCAAATCCGAAATACTTATCTCTCTTTGTTTCAGGCCCCCACTTCTCGCCAAAGGCATATACTTCACTATTTTCCATTGCAATAGCTCTGGCAATATATTTATGAAGGAGTTCGTTTAAATCGTTATCCGGACCAGGAATATCATGAGGCAGAGGTTTCATTTTCAAAATATCAAACAAATTTCCCCTGATAAAATCCAGTGCTATCTGGCCCGATCTCGATTCCAGTTCATGAAAACCAAAAGATAGAGACTGTAGATCTGAAGTTACCGGATGGTTGAAATCTTCATCTATATAATATAACAGTTCAGACGGCATTGCCTTTGATTTAACATTAACAGCGACACGGTGCCGCCATTCATCATCTATGATTAATATTTGAAAATGAGGACTATTTCCCTCTCCATTTCTACTATCGATTGCTTTTCCTTTAAGTACTCCATATTCTTTTAATGTCATGATATTCCACCCTGGATGCTCTTACAAACTGCTTAGAGCATTATATAATATATACTATATCCTCTATGATTATCTGTAATATTATATTTAGTATACTCATGAAAAATTTTTATAGCCGATACTACTATAAACTAATCTCCTCACAAGGTCACAAACCTCTTTGATCCTACTATATTGTATAAAATATGATATTAGCCGATTTATCCATTTTACACGTTTTTCAATGGGATTAAGCAGATAATCAACTGCTATGTGTACCCAAATCCCTTGAAGTTTCTTTGTCTCATCCTCTCCACATTCACTATGACAATTACGAAGTGCTTTTAATTTGGATGTGAGCTTGTGTTACACAATAGAACTTTTTAATTTTTTATGATATTCAGTAATTAGGTCTTTCTCAAGGTTTCTGATGAAATGTACCTGACATATCTGTTGAGGAATATCCAGAAAAATCTTTGAACTACTCAACGCAAGACCTTTTGCCATATCTCGAACTATGACAAGGGGTGACCCATATGTTATTTTGAATTCAGATAAAAACGGATTTACATGCTCTTCAGCTTCAGAAGGTATTAAATCCGCATCAATCACCATGTTATCATATCCCTCTTGTAGCACAAAGACAACTCTCCCGCCTGCCCTATGAGTTCCATCCATATGGGGAATCATGCCGCCTTTGCGTTCAATCAATGCCTTTATTTCTTCGCACTTATTCTTGTGAAGTTGCTTGAAAAGCAAAATGAAGTCAAGGCTTCGGTTCGATATAGTCCCTGTTGAGAGGTATATGCCCTTTGTTACGAGAAATGCACGTATTTCATGACGTTTCATGCCCAGACGCCAACGAAGAAATCCAATCAATATAATCACGTTGAGGTCAGTATTGCATTTTGGTATTAGCGGTGCTTTAGTTGCACCTTGAATTGAGAAATATTCGTCTGAGTGGTCTTTACAAGCCAAGACTTTTACTCTGGCAGGTTTCGTTCCATGGAGGGTTATTATTTGTCGTGTGTAGGCGTAGTTGACTGTGAGTTTTTGACTGCAGGTTGTACATCGTTCTTTCTTTTTCTCGGAAACACCAGGTGAAGGCGAGTTTTTTTTTCATCAAGATTGTGACGAATAATGATTTCTTTGATTTCTTTGCGTTCTACGGATTTGCCCATCCCATCGAGCATGAGATAGATATCATCTGCAGAGATGGTGTCGCTAAGAATTAGTTGAGCTAAATATCCGAAATGAATTTTTTCAATGTTGAACGAACTTGGTTCAGGAAGGCTGTTTGGGTCACTACCTAAATACCGTACATGATGCTGGATTACTTTTTTTCAACGTCGTTCGTTCCATACTTCGGCATATCTTATTTTGTCGCCTTGCTTGATTTTGCGGATGAAGGTTTTGTGTTCAGTCATATTTGTAATGTATATACACTACAAATATGTTAACTTTTTCTGTTTGGATAATGGATCAATTTTGGGGTGCAGGCTAAGCTTTTTTAGTTAGAAAAATGAGGGGGAAATTTACGAAGTTGCAAGCCTAACTTGACGCTATAGTAGATTTCCATGTATGTATGCACAAAATTCAACGAAATTAAGATGTTAACTTCGTGTGTTGGAAACTCTCAGAGCTTCAAGGTATCGTGAAAAGTTGTTATGGGGACTGCCTGTTTTATACTAATTGACCTCGGATTGTTTGATGCACTTGCAATGCAACTGCAGGCAATCTCTGAATATCTGTCTGTTCCTGCAAGCGGTCTGCCGATAATCGCAGCGCAGTTCGCAAGCTGCAGCATATACGATTGCAGGCAACATGCTGACAGGTGGGATCCTGAGCAGTAGGGACATAGTGATCACACTTTTTTTATCGTCCTGTTCTTTTGACACCCCGTTGGTGGAAAAAGAAACATAGGGCCCCATGTAACTTGTTTTTGTACAAATTATTCAGTATAATGCATATTTCGCGCAATCATGCATAACATATATATACAATAACCAGCACATGTAAGTATAAGGCTACACATGTTGTGTAGCAGATATATACGCAACATATTGAATAAACAAAGGTGAAGAAAAATGAGAACTAGAACAATTGCACTCCTGCTTGCAGCACTTGTCCTTGGCACAGTTGGGGCCGGTGTCGTAAGCGCAGGAACGAATGACGCTCAAACCGGCAATAGCTGGTACGACTGGATGGCAGACCACATGGGATTTGGCAGAGGCTACGGCTATGGCATGATGGGTGATGCACCCGGATTATGCGGAGGATACGGTAGCTACGCACCGGTTGCACCAGGATATGAGACCAATGCTCAGGAAGTAACAGTCCAGACTGTTGAAGATGCACTCGAGATCGCACAGGATCAGATCGATAGCGATGTATCGGAAAACAACATCTACCAGATGGGCAGATGGTGGATCGTTTACTACACAGATGATAACGGTACTATCGAGCAAGCTTACATCGATGCTTTCACAGGTGAAGTAGTGGAAGAGTTTAATACAGCAACCCAGCAGGCATATGGGCCTGCAAACACCCGATCCTACCATGGTGGAATGGGCTACGGCATGGGCCACGGAATGATGTATGGCTACTGAGCCATATGTCACCATTTTGTGAAAATAGTTACGAACGCCATCCTGGCGACAGTAGCCGCCTGGATACTACTCAATTTCCGATTAGAAATCGGAGGCATGACTAAAATTGCAGACGGAACAGAATGAATAAAGAGGTGTAAAAGATGGAAACAACTGAAATGACATTTGATGAAGCAAAAGAGATTCTACAAAAATGGTACCAATACCATGTGTCGCGGATTGACATTGTGATGAACTAATATGAATAATGATTTCAATGGTATCAATCCTACAACAATAATAAAAGACAGTAGATATTCTCGTTACTTAATACAAAACGAATTTGTTTTAGAAATGGCAACATACGACAACATATTTCTACAGTTTAGAGAAATAAATAATATGTTGGATGATTTGGGTCAGATTGAACGGCATAGTCAAAGGTTGCGACGGCACACCCAACCGCAGCAGAGCTGTGGGGTATAGTTATTAAGATAAAATGAAATGAACGGATAAAACAGTTCTGAAACACGAGGTGAGAAAAATGATGGGGTATGAAATCTACGGCGGTTCTGGAATGGGGGGTTTTGGTCTAAGGTTCATAGGCCTGATCATCAGTATCATCATACTTTTTGCGATAATATGGGCAGTATCATCCATGTTTAACAACAGGCGTGATAGTAGAGATAACGATTCAAGGATCATAAGACTTGAAAGAGACACCGAACACACAAGGGATACGCTTGAAAAGATACTCAAAAAACTTGAATGATTTCGTTTGATTGGGCTTTCAATGCAAATAAAGATGTGAGGGAATGCATAAATGCGAAAGAATAATACTCTGCAAAGCATGATACTTCATGAGGCAAAAGCCCAAATATTACAGCGAGGTGAATAATTTGGCATACAATTCGATGATGGACATGATGTATGGCACAGGATACAGCCCATACAGTTCGGTATTGAGCTTTATCCTGAATATTGTTATTATATTGGTGATCGTAGGTGTGGTAGTCGCACTCTTAAATAAGTCCAATTTTGTCGGATCCGGCAGCAGTGACCGCCTGACGAGAGTCGAGAAAGATGTGGACGATATCAAGAGAATGGTAGAGGATATTAAAAACAAACTTGATGAGATCTAATTCCCATTTGCATTATTTTCCAGATCAAGCGTTAGCATTGTCTAACCGGGTTTTAATATGACAAAAACACTGCAGCAGATCGTAAATATAGGCGAGGCTATTTCGCACCCACTCAGGTTGAAACTCCTGTACATGCTCTCTGAGCGTGAGTGGTATGTGTACGAGCTTGCCAAAGAGTTGAATATTTCACGACAGGTGCTGTATCTTCATTTAAAACGACTTGAAAAAGCAGATTTTGTAGAAAGCGACCTGCGACTTGAAGATAACGATATGCGGGCAAAGAAATTTTTTAAGTTGAAGGGATTTGAGGTTGAACTTGGAGCGGATGACCTTACACCGTTATTCGAGTAAAAACAAGAGTGATTCATGGCTTTGATCTTATTAACCTGAATACATCCCTGAGTGCCAGATGCTTTTCTTCAACTACCGAAAGCCCTGCCTTTTTGATGTTTTCTACAGTCTTACGGTTCAGGTTCACACCCATAAAGAACACTGAGATCGGATTCAATACGTTTTCGAGAAATGTGAGCATACGATTGCTGCTTCGCATGTGCTCAAGATTTATCACTAAACCATCCGGCTTACAAACCCGCCGCATCTCGCGAAGTGCTGCAACCGGATTCGGTATGGAACAGAGCACAAAAGTTGTTATGACGTAGTCAAAACTATTGTCAGCAAAGGCGAGTAATTCTGCGTCCATCACCTGAAGTGAAATATTATCCATCCCAACCATGCGCTTTTTTGCATGTTTCAGCATTTTTGGACTAATATCAATTGCTGTTACTTTGCAGTCCTTGGGGTAGTATTCAAGGTTCTTTCCGGTTCCGGTACCAACCTCCAGCACGCTACCATGCAGATCCGAAAGTAGTGCACGTCGCCATTTTTTGAACAAGAATAGTTCAACAGGCGCTTCCATCAGGTCGTAGATGGGGGAGATCCGGTCGTATTTTGAAAGCACTGACATTGGAAAGATATTGGTCGTTATAGGTTATGATTATAATGTCCGGGAAACGATTTTATGATCGATTATGTGGCAATTACTAACCCCTCTTCTTACCCCACACCAGTGCTACCAGGTCAAACATTTCCCACTGCACATTAAATCCATCAGCGGCCCTAAAAGCATCCTTCAGCCCTGATACATCAACATAAGTAGCTGTTCGCATCTCAACAAAAGTATGGAAGATCTCCAGCAGTACCTTCTTTGAGAACCTGGTTTGCTGCACCACATCCATAACCGCAATCTCTCCAAGCGGCCCCAGTACCCTGAACATCTCACCCATCACATCACAAGGTTGTGCCACCTCATGCATGGCAAAACTTGAGACAGCAGCATCAAAAACCCCATCCTTGAAAGGCAGTCTGTGCGCATCGGCAAGCACAAAATCCCCTTTCGACTTGGCCCTGGCACGTCTTATCATATCAATAGAAATATCAGTACATACCAGATCAACCACACCCAGGCGCTCAGCCAGGTATCCCGTACCCGAGGCCATATCCAGTACACGGTTGCCTTTTTTTATCTCGATCTTTCCAAGTAACTGGTTCCTCAGCCTGTCATACTGTCCCATCATTGCAATCCTTGCCCCAATATCGTAAATAGGTGCAAGGAACTTAAAAAAACCATGACTTGCTACTTTTTCCATATTCTTCTTCCAGATAATATATTACGAAATATTACGGGTACGGCATATATGTGAGCAGGAAGCCTTTGTGACACTGCTGCTTTAGTCCATCTATTTCTTTATTGAACTGCGTAAGAGGGTTAACAGGTCGTAAACTGCCTGCCTAAATTCGTCTCTAACGTCCTCCCAGGTTATTGCTTCCCTGGTTTTGGAGGTAGCAGAATCCTGCCTGGGTTCTGTTTCTTTTTTTGGTGACTGGTCGGTACGGACCAGGTTCCGGAGGATTAGGATATAACCGCCGATTAGTACTATTATGAAGACGAAGGGGTAGATGATGAACGACAGGGTATCGAAGATGTGGAATATGTTGATGTCCAGCATGATGTCAAAGAGTGCGAATATACTGATGAGGAATCCGACTAAGAGGACGGCTCCCACTGCATTGAAGAGGGGGGCTGGCAGGTTGAGCGGGAAGATGAGGGCGTTGAATATCTCACCGATTAGAAAGGCGATGGTGATCAGTACCAGGAGCCAGACTTGGCTGTTCAGGAACAGTATGACCTGGTAGTTCAGGGGGTTGTCTGTGAAGAAGGACAGGTTGTTTGCTATGTACAGGAGGAACAGGAATAACAGCAGTCCGAATATTCTCAGGGCTATTATACCTGGGATTGATTTTTGGGTGGTTTGGGGCATGGTGGTCATTCCTTTGGGGGAGGGGGGATGTTGTAGTACTCTGTGTTTTTTCTTATAGATTGATGCCTGCGCCTGATGGATGAAGGTTGTATGGGAGGGATGGGAAGGTGGATTGTATTATTTTGGGATTTTTTTGAGGTGTGGTTGTTAAATAAATTCGATAGTTTTATTTTAGTTGGGTGCAGAAACAAGGAGTGAGTGCCTTTGGGTGTGAGAAGAATGTTGATACAAACGGTTGGTAATTGGTGCAGTACTGTGGGAGATTGCTATACCATTGAGTTGATGGACAAGAGGGGGAATTGTGAGCAGGGTATAAATCACAGTGCTGAGGTGCTTAAGTCCGAGGTATGTGACTTTTTGCTAAAGTATTATTTCAATATCTACTTCCTGAGCTAATTCTTTATAATATTTTGAAATAGTCGGTGTACTAATCCGTGCTACGCTTCCTATTTCTTTTTGGGTTCTTCGATCACCACATAAAATTGAAGCTATATATACTGCCGCAGCAGCATACCCTTTTCTATTTATTGCAGTTTTTTCCCCAAATAAAGTAAGAATCTGAATAGATTTTTCCAAAATATCACCGTAAAGATTTAATTGCAAACAGAAGTATTGAGCCCAATTATTAGAGCTAATAGCTCGTTCTTGGAGTTGTAATTGTCCTATAAAAATTTTTAATAATTTATTTACTTTCTTAGTATCTACTCCTATTAACTCAGCAATTTCATTTATATTTCGTGGTAGACAGAATGTTTGACAAGCAATATAGACAGAAACTGCAAGAATCTCTTTATACTTATTTTTTTTCAGTAAATCATTCTTTTCAACATTAAGGCATACACTTAAAGCATGCTCTTTTACACTTCGTTGTAAATGCATAGAAGCACATATTTTATTTATTGCGGTGTTAAAATTATTGTAATTCTCAACTGATTCTCCAATCATAGATTTTTTCATTAATATGCCTATCATATCCATATTTAGATGTCTTTTTGATTCAATCAACTCCTGTAAAACTTGTTTTATTAGTTCCATAGTATACATATCATCTTTTTTAGTATATTTTTCCAAGATATTTAATGGTACAATATTGGGATCTGATTTTGCTAAAAGTCTATAAGCATGGAGTGGCATATCATTGGTATATTTATTTGAAAAGTGCGTTAAATTTTCTAATAACATTAAGGCATTTTCTTTAGAATTAAGATGTCCATTATATAACAAGGTTGTTAAGAAAACATCTCTACTACAATCGTTATCATCAGTACTAATTCTTTGAAAAATATCCAATTTTAAATTTTCAGACTTATTATTAAATATAATTTGGCTTAAAGCAACAGCAATTCTATAATTCAAGTATTCATCTTTATTCCATAATAGCAATAATGCGTCCTTTATGTTTATTTCATTTTCAAATTTTAATATTAAATCGACTATATTTTTTGTTGAAAAAATTTTAGAATTATTTAATATTTCAATCATTTCGAATTGAAT
>Ga0255457_1074_pt1 | contig 15521 bp, 6 predicted proteins | sample ANMaggQBNCT02L10_FD_182650 | JGI IMG/M metagenome (GOLD analysis project Ga0255457, IMG submission 182650) | Sediment cell enrichment communities from methane seep in Santa Monica Basin, California, United Staets - ANME aggregate JGI... | ecosystem: Environmental > Aquatic > Marine > Cold seeps >...
TCTTAAGTGGCTTGGGTGTATGCACCCGTTTCTCAAGTGGCCTTAGCTTAACTTTACCCTGTTTTTCCAGATTGTTCAGTAAACTTAGGCAAGAATTCACTTTCAGAGATCCGGCAGGTGTTTTCCATTCAAGATTCTCACAGATAGTATTCGCAAGATTTCTGCGTGATAAATTTGGGAAGTATTCTGTATAAGTAATGATCTCCTGCATCTTAACAGAATCTATCTTTGATATAATATTTGCCATTTCTTAAACCTTTGTCATTTTTTTCGCATAGGGACAGTAGTGTATTGTTAGGTTCTCATGGCAAAGTAAAAAAGTCAAACAAAAAATTTAGATAATGATTCCAGAAAGATAATGAGAGGAAAAATAAAATTGAATGACATTGCGCCACCATCTCGGTGATCTATTCCCAAAGATCGGTCAAAGCCTCCATCGCACCCATGGTCATCTATGGCATTACGTCGGGATTAATATTTATTGGCACATCGATATGAGTGTAACCAAAACGTAACAGTTCATCCCTATCGTCATTCCGGCGAAAGCCGGAATGACGAATGAGAAATATGCTCTCTTAAGTTAGCACTTATGGGACACTTTCCGCCATTTTGGCTCTATGATAATTCCACAATCAAGCAAAATCTAAAGTGTTGCTAACTAATTGAATTTACAGGCTGTCCTGCCTTACGTTGGTAGCCGTCAAAACAAAAGATCTGCTTTTGTAATGACGACGCAACTCTCTCTTGGATTTTGAGGACGTTTCAGAGACCAGCTCGCCCGAAGCTTGCTGCGAACAAGGATAAATCATGCGAATTCACAAAGCCGTCCCCGTTTAAGTCAGCCTTCTCAGCTCCTGATGAATAAGCAAGAGAAAATTCAGCCAGGTCTGACCCATCCACGTCACCGTCACGGTCAAAATCGCCATAGCAATATCCCTTACTATGTCCAGCCTCGGGAGTGTTGCCATAGGCACCGATGTCAATCCTGTAGTTACCTGGTTCGGGTTCCTGGGATGCGTCGGATGTATCTGTGAATATGTAGGCTCCATCAGCAACCAGGTAGTCATTCATGAACTCACCCTGAATTTCGATAGTTGTTTCGCTTACAGCCACAACAACATCACTTTCACTGTTTACACCATCAGTAATCCAGATTCTGTCACCAATTTCCATGTTGGTTACCTCATGATCGGTAATAGTGCTGCCTCCGGTATAGTCTGCGGCCAATTCTTCCACAGGATCTCCGGCATCTAAGCAGGATGAGCCATTAGCCAAATGAAAATCACCGTTTGCAATATCAGCGAAAGATGGATCATCGGATATATCGTGAATACCTGCCTCACAACCGATATAATCGCTTCCGGTATTACTCCAGATATTGTTATAATCTATGCGAGGGTCTAACCCTGCATCAGAATCTATACCAACATCGTTACCAGTAATGATGTTGTTTACGATTGTCATATCTGAGGAAGAAGATTGAATAGCTGTAGCATCAGTGTTTCGTGATATGGTATTGTTGATTATTCTTGCGGTTGACAAATCACCACAGATGATACCGGACGTTGCAATCTGCGTTATGATATTGTTGCAAATTAGTGGAGAAGCCCCGTTAGCACAATTGATTCCGTTATCAGCATTTTTAATGGCAAATCCCTTTATGCAGCTTACCTTTCCTGTAAGGTAATCATAAATTATCGCATCTGCAGCAGCTCCTGCATCAATGATGGTTGTCGAGGGGCTTTCGCCGATCAATCTAATATCTTTATCAATTGTTACGCTTTCTTCATAGGTGCCCATAGCAACCAATACGGTGTACTTATCAGAGGCAGCGTTAATGCCTTCATTCACGGTGTTGTATGGATTATCTTTGGTTCCATCCTCATACCCGGAGTTACCGACATCCACATAAATGACAGGCATTTCGTTTTCATCCATAGGATTAGTATTAGCGCTGACTTCATACCCATCCGAGTACCCATCACCATCAGTGTCGTATAGCAAGGGATTTGTTCCGTTGTTTGCCTCATAATAATCTGATAAGCCGTCGCCATCGGTATCGGGGTTATAGGGGTTCGTTCCTAATTGGAGTTCTTCCGTATCCAACAAGCCGTCACCATCGGAGTCAACGGCAAAATCGATCTTCTGAATAGTCCCCCGTGCACCTATGGTGATTGTTGCTGCCGGTGTAAATTCGTTATTGATGTATATAGCAGCTTCATCATAAGGCCGAACTGTGCCTGGTTCCTGTGGGTCAACAGCATCCAGGGGGACTCTCAAGATATAGTTGTTGCCTGCGTCCGGATTCGAGCCCATTGTGTAGGAAGCTATTACTTGGCCGTTAACCTTCAGGGTAACTGTGTCAGCATCTTGTCTGGCCATGCCATAGATGATGTTGTCCGGTTCAGGAATTTTGGACAGACCTGCCTCAGCTATTAGAAAAATACTGACCGCAATAATGACACCAACCAATAGAAACTTGTAGACTTTCACGATTTCCCTTTTTTTATTGGCAGTCGATTTTACCAAATTCTGCGGAGAACGCTGACAAATCAGGACAAGAGCCTGCCGCAAATATTGCAAGATCTGAACCATCTACGTCACCATCGCCATCTATGTCGCCATTGCAGCAACCTGGGGTAGTTGGCCTTGCCAGTACAAAAGTACCATGTATCGTTATGGAGTTTGGAGTAAAGCCTCTTATGGTTTCTGTATAGTCTCCCTCTAAGATATCACATCTCTTACACCTATTAGTACTTTCCAATGTTATCTGTCTTGATACCTCTTTCCCTGCAATCTCACTGAAAAATACTTCAGAGCTCAGGGAAAATGAATTACCGTCAAAGAACCCTGTCACGACAGGACCCTTTCCAGTTTCTGAATTTGAGGGAAAAACTAAACAACGACCTGTGGTAATATGACCAGTGAAATAACCTTTTTGATTTTCAATATCGATAGCCAGATCAATCACCCCTAACTCTCCAGGGTCTGAGATAGTCACTGTTCCTTTGTATATTACAGTATCATCATCAAGGCAATATCCGTTCTGAACACATAGGATCGCAGATAGAAATAACATTGAGATAAACTCTTTTGATGGTATTAGTTTCGTCATCCCAACCTCCGTTCGTTTCTTGAAAATTGAAAAATAGTGAATTCGTATAAACGTCCGCATGATTTTTTCTCTAAAGACAGTGCTAATAGCTTCGTTGCCGATTCGAGCAGCAATAACCAATATGATTCAGGATCTCGTTTGGTTGTTTTTCAGCTTGTCTTTCAAGGTTTGCCACTTCTCTCTTGGCAGGATCCCTTAAAAGGCACAAAGACCAGAATAGCAGTTATTGTAATAAGTGTAGTGGCATTTTAGCTCGGAATTTCAACTTGGTAACCTCCTTAGGGTTGGGGTAAGCGTTGGTATATAGGAGCCGTAGGAGTCGTTGGTACAGCTGTCACTGTAGGAGCTACTGTACAAGAAGTGCTCGTAGGAGTCGTTGTACTAGTTAATTGACTCGTTGGTGTATGCGTTAGGGTAATTGTCGGAGTAGGGGCAGGTTTAGGCGCAACGTCACTTATCATAGATGGGGAATCAGGCAAATCTAATATTTTAGCAGTAAAAACATCTGTAAAAGATACGCCAAGTCCAACGCCCCACCCCGCTCCTGCGTCAAGTGAGAGCTGCACGTCATTATGCAAAGTTTCCGACAAAGTTCCTGCGAAATTGCCACCCACCTTGCCAGTACCAAAACTAGCTATTAGACTCATAGCCCGGCCCGCTGTGGGCTCTCCTGTGTTTACCGTGGCAGAAACACCTGCGCCAAACCCCAATCCAAGACCCCCATATAAATATATAGCATCTGTAGATACTTTTATTCCCATTGTCCCACCCATAATGTAGCCATAAGAAAAATTTATGTCCAAATGCTCAAGCCCCGACGGATCAATCAGATTAATAGGGTTGTTTACTACATACGCATAAGTATTAGCTTCCTGGGGATCAAGTAAAAATTTTTCAAATCTTTCTTTTTTTATAGTATCCACCTCTGCATACAGCGGATCCACATTCACAAATCTCCCCACCACCGGTTCATAATACCTCGCCCCGTAATACATCAGTGCACTTTCTTTATCAAATTCCTTGCCCGTATACTTATAGGCCGAATCAAATGTATTTCTCTCCTCATACCTTGGCCTACCATAGGGATAGAACTCCGTTTTTTCAACTACCACACCATCCAAATCCGTGATGGCATTGGAACTGCCCAAATGATCCGGATGGTAGAAGAATATCTTTGCAGGTTTTTCCATATAGGCGAGCTGGCTATCGGTTATCATCTCAACCCAGTATGCCTTCCCAGGTTCCATACTCAACAGGTCGTTGAGAAAGGCTGGCCTATCCGGGTCAAAATATTTCCATTTCCCGTCAACAGTTTCAAAAGACCATGCTGATCTGAATTTCCCATTAATTGAGGCCAGTGCTTCTTCTATCGGCAGATCAGCATTGGCAGGGCAGCCGACAAGATTCCACCCAGCGGCCATGTTCACATTATTAGTATTTCGGACACCTGAGACTAACAAGGTCGTCGGGGATACGATATTGACAAGGTAGCCTTTCTGAGCATGTATTTCCGTTAAATCATCAATCCCTTTACCTGGCACATAACCTTTGTATTCATTCTGCAAAGCGTCAAAAGTCCACACTTCGCTAAAATCACCTTCAATAGAACCTAAGACTGCCCCAATAGCAGGATTCTCAGGTTCCAGTTCCAGAGAAAAGAAATTCCAGCCTGGTTGGAAATTAAGTGTTTGGTGTGTCGATTCACAGTTATCCGGCAATCTCCCCTCAATACGTGCTACCCTTCTGTCTCCGGCAAAGATATATTTTATCGCCCTACCTTCACGAATTTCATATCCGTTACTGATATAGAGAGTGCTTTTCTCCTCACCTCCGTCATTAACCTTCTTTATTACTCTCTGTCCTTCATAGTCATATAAATATTGCGTATCTACATCCCCTTTCTGAACCCTGATCAACCTGTCCCTAAAATCCCAGTAATAAATGTCGCCACTGGCATGGCTGATCATGTTCCCATTCTCATCGTAATCATACAGGAGACCACTTTCCGTGCTGGTAATAGCATGTGGGCCCGGGGGTTCGCCTGGCTCCCTCGCTTAACGACTACTACTACCGCCAATTCCGCCGAAATTCATACCTCCCAGATTGATTAAAGGATCGTCGATATGTCTGGGATCTGGGGCATCGGGAGATTTTTTCAGTGTCATGTTGCCGATTTTGTCATACTGAAAATCAATTGCCCCATACCCAGGCCCCTCCGCATGGCTCAGGCGGTAGAGATCATCGTATCCAAATGTCTGAGTCGCATTTTGAGGGGAGTCATCAGGAACCGGCCTTTTATCTGTAATGTCAGTGATGTTGCTCACACCATCCATTGTATAGGTAAGATCCTGAATAATATCGCTTCCATTAAGCATTTTTATTGTGTTCAGATCAGTCAGTCTCTGGCGCGGATCGTAGGAATAGCTTGTGGTAATGCCATTAGCATAATCAATGGAGGCAATTTGCCCTGATGCATGGTAATTTATTCCATCAACAAAACTAGGGATGGATTCAAGAAGGGTTTGGTTATTGTAAATATATAAAACATGGTCGCCGTCTGGATAGGTCATAGAGACCACCCTGTTCATTGCATCATAGCTCATGGCTGTTTTATAGTCGCTATAATGACCTTGGTCATTTACTCGCTTTACTGTCCACAGGGTATTCCCTCTTTTGTCGTAAGAGAAAAATTGAGCCCCAGATAGATTTTCGACCCAGGAAAGAGCACCTTTTACGTTAACGGCATTTGAATAGTCCTGTGACGGAGCATCGTAATGGTAAGCGACACCGGGCGTTATACCGGCGTTATCCACATAATCTTCAGCTAAAACACGGTTAGCACCATCGTATGTATACTGGACAATCTGGCCCTTATTATCCGTGATCTTTATCAGATTTCCTGCATCGTCATACTCATAAACCTTCTTCCCGCAGTCAGGGTCGTTCATCTCCAGTTTTCGACCTAGCGCATCGTATACCATAGTCTTTACATTCCCCTGGGCGTCATTTATTTGAATAAGTTTATCAAGCGGATCATACTGATAAGAAGTAATATAACGCACATTCTGATTGTTCTCTTCAACCTGAATCAAGCGATTGCGTCCGTCGTAGGAATTTCTAGATGGCGTATTTGCGTGGGGAGAATCCACCCTGTTGTCTTCTTCGTCGTATAGCATTTGTTGTAAAGGGAGGTATACAGTGGATGAAAAACTGCCATCAGGGTTGACCTTTTTGATCACTCTGCCCGCAGGATCGTAAAATGTAGAGATTTTAGGTTTGTCGGGATTAGGCGTTTCATAGCCAAAGGATAAAGCGAAATAAGGTAAAAAGACAGTCTTTGCTGTCCCCCTTGAATTGAATTCTTTTGTTTCCTTCACAACGTATTGCCCATACTCAGCCTCATCTATTGTCTGACGCTCTCTGCTCAGGCCATCAAAGTACGTGATACTTTCATGGGTATTTTCTTCGCCGGACCGCTCTCTGGTCTTCGTGAGGATACTGCTTATAGGATTTCCCAGGTTATACGAATATGCTAAAGTAGAAAGAGACAAAGTGTCTCCTTGTTTAATAATTTTTTTCAGCCGCCCGAAGGTGTCATACGTATATTGGGTCAAATTGCCATTGAAATCTGTAGAATTTATGACTTTTCCAAAACCCAGGTGATAATTTGCAGTTATACTAAGGGTTTTTCCCTCTCCCAAATGAATGGTCTCTTCTATCGGAAAGGTATGGAAGATGGGATCATAGATTATCGTTCGGAAATTATTATTGCCATCTTTAATACCGATAGCATTTCCGTAACTGTCATATTGCTTCCGCACTATAGAGACAAACCTGTCTCCCCATAGCGGGCCCAACGAGTTTTCCTGGCGGGTAAGGTTTCCCTTTTCGACCATCCCGAGCGGCAGCCCTGTAAACGGATCTCCATCATAGTAATATCTGCTCTCGCTCACAAAGTTTCCTGTAAGATCTGTTTTCATTTCTCGAGACACCCTATCTACGATCCATATAGTCTCATTGACCGCATATTCCTTACAAGTCAAGAGTTCATCATTACCAACACTTCTGTCTCCATCTACTAGTTGTCCATAGTCAAGATCCTTGATGAGATTCCCAAAGGCATCATAATCAAAATCCTGCTGTATTTGAATTGGACTGCTGGTCCCCTCAAAAAGAAACGCATCTTTCCGATCTATAAAGGAGAACGTTACCGCCCGGCCATTAGTTTCCGTATAAAGAACCCGGCTATTCCATCTGTTTTCTTCTGATGTATAGAGTATGCCTGTATCAGACGTGATTTCTCGCTTTAATTCTCTTCCCTTTAAACACTCTATTTCTCTGCCAGTATTAAACCAGAGTTTGGTAACCGTAGTGGGAGCGCTTGAGTCACCCTGTTCTATCTTCTCCACATATGCAAAGCCTCGAAATTCCTTTTCCTTACCATCATAGTAACCATCTCTGTAAACATAGTTTGTTATGTATATTCCGCCAAGACCATCGGTAACAGTTACTTTGCTGACAACGTGCACGGGAAAAGGGGGCTTTGTTTGCCACGGCTCACCGTTTTCCCTGGCAGTTAAGAAGTAATACGTGGAGGGTTGATATTCTATCTCGGTCTTTTTGCCTAAACCGTTATCTATAGTGGTGAGCAAATTTGGTCTCGTCTCTCCGACAAAATCGAGATATCGAAGACGTTGATAGGAATAGGCAGGATAGGTATCCCAGAGAATATCTTTTGAACCATTGCCATTCATATCAGCTATCCGGATGGTTGTTTTAGAATGATCATATAGGGGTGTATCTAATATTTCATACGTATCGCTCCATGTGTCATTACCCAAGTTGATCCAGTAGTTTACCTTGCGAGACTTGACCGCGACCAGATCAGAAAGGCCATCCGAATTAACATCAGTTAATAGCAAGGCACCCTGAGTACTTCCCACTAGAAGAGGTCCGCTCATTGTAACTTTGGAATCCCAGTGACCATAACCCATATTGGGCCAATAATTTATCGTAGCGATCGTGCTTGTCTTATAAATATATACAAGATCCAGCATCCTGTCCCCGTTCATATCCGCAAGTCTAAAATTAGGGTCTGCAAAACGATGGCCTTCCAGAGCAGGTGACCAGCAGCTTTCTTCATCCCAGCTACCATCCCCATTATTGATATAGTAATAGTAGCTGGATGAACCGGTATGCATCACGTCTATGATTTTGTCATTATTAATATCGACGAGTTCTATATTCACATCTTCGAAGTCAAAGCTCGGATTGTTCGCAAAAAAAAACGCTATCTCCCCACCAGTTTTCTCCATGGTTGGGATAGTACCGATAGGTAGTAGGAGAGCTACCCCGCCAGTCGAGAAGATCCGCCAGACCGTCACCATCGATGTCGGCAAGCTGGGTCCCATCTTTTGAGAGATTTGCCAAAGGGCTTTCTGTAACATACTGCTTTGAGCCCCATTTGTTATTTCCTTCATTGAGATAATACTGATGGTTGCCTGATTCGGTGTGGATAATGTCAGGAAGCGAATCGCCGTTAAGGTCTATTATTTCGGTATCATCACGCAAAAGCGAATAGGAAGGTGGCGAATCCATAGAAATGACGGAAGCTATGTTAGTTTGGAGTTCCGAGTAACCGAAAGTAAGCTCAGGCAAAGTACCTGAGTTATCGTCACCCACCTGGGTTATCTTCGCAAGGAGAGAAAAGGAGGAACCGGCTTTATAACTTAGCACATATTTTCTGACCAGGGAGCCTTGCGAACATACCTTTATAGCGTTGCAACGCTTGGCAGTTTTGATATCGAAGGTGCTCCTGTAATCACTGAAGCAATCCGTTCTTTCTTCATATTGAAATTCCAGCAGATTGAAGTTCTCTTCGTCCACCTTGCTGTATTGTATTTGATTTAAGTAAATCTGTAGTGAGTCACGAAAATACTGATACGTGATTATGTTGCCATTCGTATCTGTTTTTTCTTCTAAACACCACTTGAACACCTTGCCGTTGCTCTCGACCCGGCAAGAGGCGCTTCGTCCAAATCTATGGAGAATGCCGCTTCTATGTCTTGCCTCCCAGTAATCACCAATTCTCTCAAATCTTATGAAGGTTTCCTCATTTTCGCTTCGATAAACGTTGTTTCCAATCGGGATAAGCTCCTCTCCATCAGAATATATAAACGTATCACCTTCATCATAACGGGGCAGTCCCTTATCGGTCTGTCGCTGGATGTAAGGAACATTTAAAGCCCAGCCGATACCAAAAGGACCTTTTCCTTGTCCACTGTTGTAACCGAGTGATATATTTGGTTGATGGCCGTTAACACCTGGCGGAACGGATATCTTTACGCTGTATATTCCGGTTCCGGAGTTAAGCTGCGGCTCAAAGGATTCTCCAAGCCCCTCAACGGAGCCGGCACCGGTTGGCAATGATATTACCTGAGGCTTTAAGCCAGACTTGTTCTCACCAATGGCCGATGAGCACAGGTATTGGGTGATACATAGTATGATACATATTAGAACTATCGTACTTTTCACCGGATTCCCCATGCCAGTCTCAAATTGGACGATTTCCATCCTGTGACTTGAGAAAACAGAATTTTTTCTCTGCAAGTGCTTTGGTCAAGAAATTCATCTTCTATTATTCTGTGCATTCCTTTCGCGAACCACAGCCGTATTCAATATAAATCTGTATATCCTCAAGTTCACTCAAGTTTAAGTACTCGTTTTCATTAAGCGTAGTTGTTATCCAGAGCGTCCATGTAGCGGCAGCTATACTGCGGTTTTCCAATGCAACGTTTTGGGCTATTTCCGGAGGTAACGTATCGAAGCCGCGAAGACTAGCCTGAACCCATGCTCCACAATTACTTTTACTATACCAGTCTAGGTCATATTCGACTAAATCATCGTCATCAGGCCAATTGGCATCAAGGGTTCTCACAGAGGAAGTGCCCTTTTGGGTTAAATAAACCCATGCAAAATCTTCTAGTCCATGATTCAAACCATCACCTCCCTCAAGATTTATCTTGAGGTAGATTATCTTACAATTCCCCAGGTAAGGATTAAAAAGAAATGCATCAGCGATGGAAGTTCCAAAATCGATTACCAGGTCATCGTTGTCCGGGTTGTGCTTATTGGGCACTCTGCATTGTGTTATTTTGGTTTTAAATAGCTCTATGTTATAGGCTACTTCATCCGGGCCATAGGGAATACCTGTGTCGGGATCAATATCGGAAAATCCAAAGATATCCTGCCTCAGAGATATCGGTGTCGAACACTCTTGGAAATTTATGCTGGTATCCTCGCACAAATCCGAATCTACAGAAACAAATGAACTCATGTACGTCTGTATATCATTCAGGGTCTGCAAATCGAATATGTCGTTAGTCGTATAAGAATAAACGTAAGGATTGGTCCAGTTAAACTTCTCAACCCACTCGTACTCAAGGGCCTTTATAGCTAAATAGGCCTGTTTAGCGACGGCCCGCACTTCTCTTTCAGCATCAATCACAGCATCATCCCTCAGTAATCTAAATGTCGGATCGGTATAATAGCTGGCGGCAATATCTTGGTCTGCTTTGATCCAGTCATCTATCAATTTGTCAACCCGGTTAACCAAGGATTCTAGTTTGGCAGTATTTTGATTGTGTTGTTCTACTGAAAGCTCAAGTTCTAATCCCCGTTCAACACCCTCTAAAAGGATATTTCTTATTTTAGCCCGGCTGTTTATTCCCTCTATTTGGGCATTTTTTAAGGCTGTATATACCCCTTTCTGTCCATTGGCCCATCCGGAAAAAATACTCCCGGGATTGTATGTTTCAGATTTACACTGGCTTGTACCTTCACTCTTACCAAACCCCACACTAACGATAAAACCAATACCCACATTCCAGGACTCGCCGTAGGACTGGCAGTCGCTTGTGCCGTAAGAGTAAGCATTTGCCAGGCCAGCGGCTATGTCTAAAGCATTCAATCTTTCACCGGTCTCCACCAATACCTTGGCAATAGGTATATCCGTACCTTCAACGATTCCAACCCTTTCCTGCTCTATTTCAATCATTTTCGGTATATTCTGCAACCGTGTATTCGCCAACTCAACCCTTGTGTCCGATTCATCTATCAGCAAAAGCTGTTGTCCAATGATACCATCTGTATTTGCCACAGCATCGTTTTTGAATTGTTGGACGGATTCAGGATCATAGATGTCATAATCGTCCACATCCAGGCCGGTAAGAGTATATAGTTCATTTCCGAACTTATACCTTTGGTCTGCCAATTCACTCGAAAGCCTCTCTTGATTATTATCGAAGTAACGTTGGGCCTCCCGAGCAGCCTGTTCAATTGGTCTTGCATACACAATTTTCTCATCCACTGTATCTTTCAGTCTTTCATAAGCCTGGAAGGGTATATAGTCTTCTCTGTACCCAAACGGGTTTAGCCCATTGATGATTTTCTGATACATTTCTCTCATCTCTCTTTGATGTTTTTTTAGTTCTTTTCCTCCATTGTTTATAAAACCCTCTTCCGATTGCATAGATGCCAATACCGCTGATTCCAGATAGAGATTCATCGCCCCGTTCCTGAGTTCCTCCACCGCCTCTTTTTTGGACACTTCATCGTTCATTGCCTTTCGGAAAAGCCTTCCAGCTTTTTCTATAGAGGATAGGCTTTTTCTATCAAGAGCAAATGTTAAAGCCTGATATTCACTGGTACGAAAGTTACCAATACCAAAACCTGTACCTATTTCCTGAAATAGAATGTCTATGGCTGTGCCAAATTCATCAATAGCCGTAGAGTGTAAGGGTGGATCAAAATCAAGATTACACTCTTCACCATAAAAAGGATCTTCAAGGTCCCACGGGCCAAGCAGGGCTATCTCACAATATGCCGGAAGCAGATTTGGGTTTTCACCAGGAGGAAACCTCATTTTAAGGGCATTAATGAGATGTTCATTGCCAAAAATTGTATGGGCCCTGGCTTTCTCAAGAAGAGTGTCCAAAAGACCGTCTCTGGCATAGTAATTTATTGGATCCATCTTCAGTGCTTTTCTAAACTTATCCTCTGCCTGGTCTAATTTCGCTCCAGCACCTTGGTTAACCCAGCTAAGCATAATATCTTTATATGAAGCTGGCTGATCCCCAGCATGAAATCCACTTCTATATGCCTTGCCATCTTCAAAATCTTCTGTTGCCTCGTTTACGGCGCTCTCAAGGCAATTTTGATAGATGGTCACACTTTTGACAGCAGGCGAAATGGTAGCATCATTTGTGGAGAGATATGCTTTCCAGCGGAGGTATTGTTTTCTGTGAGACCGAACAGGCTGCCCTGATGTCGCCTCCACCTCCGGATCCCAGTTCACTCCATCGTTGCTGGCCTGAGTGGTGTACTGTATATTGGTACCTGACGGCTTATATTCATCAACCTTAAAATTTCCCCATATGTTCCACTGCGAAATGTTTGGACCAAAATCTTTTGATTTGGAAACAAAATGAGCGCTACCCGCTTTCGTATAGTTTACTGAAAAATTATGTACTACAGGATTGGTATGGCCATCGATGGCGGTCAAATAAGCGTGAATCCTCAGGTAACGACCCTTTGGTGATGGGATGTTTTGGCCATTTGCCACAGTTTGTTCATTCGACCAACTTCCATTAGAATTTCTGGACTGGGTTTTATAGACTATTGTTGCATCCCCCGGCGGTGCATAATGATTTGCTTGAAATACTCCCCATGCTGAATTATCAGCACCGGTATCCAATGCTTGGGAAACAAAGTGGCCCGAATCCCAGTATTGGATATATGTCTTAAAACAAGCATCAATATATGTAATGGATGAATTCCCGCAAAAAAATACACCTGATGGGTAAAAATCAGAAACGGCATAATGCCAAATAACATTAGGGCCTAATGGACTAATCCAATACGTTTTGTGTTTATAAACTGCCACCGGTTGAGAGAAAACGAACTCGGGCCACTCGAACAAAGAACCTTCAGTCACTCTTGACGTGGCGCTGCCCAAGGATACTCCAGGAGACACATCGCCGTCTTTAATACAAATCGTTTCATCTACATAGGTTATACTAGGGGGAGGGTATAGGCGCAAAGCTACCTTATTGATCCAACCATTCCTTGATGTGACAAAAGCCTGTGCTGCATTAGGACACCACATACAGTTGATTAAAAATCCACAAGATGTAGGTTCTAAAGTAATGAAGGATAAAGAAGTAAAGAGGTCTTGTTGCTGATCCAAAGAAGTCGTTTTATTCAAAAGCTTCAACTCATCATTGGATGTATCAATATTATCCTTAATACCCCCATTAATAAAATCTGGACTACTACTTTGTGTCCACGTCGAAGGAGGTAAATCCAATTCTATCTTTCCCTTGTCGTCACCCCCATCTTCAATTATCTTAACATTATTTTTCTGTGTTTCCGGGTCCTCAAAATCAGTGAGCTTAGTTTGTTCCCAGCCATCTTCAGAGACGAATAATTCATGCACACATCCAATTATATCCGCCCCTTCGTGCCATGGTTCACATTCATCAATAGTACATGGATTGCCATCATCACAATCTGTAGCGGAGCTGCACACATAAGGTACATATTCATCAGCTCCGATTTCAACATTATCACCATAAGGGCGTGGGTCTCCATCTATATCATCGACCGGTGCTCCTTCGCTGGAACCAGTATCAATACAAGGCGAATCGGCAGATAGGTGATAATCACCATTTTCGGGAGCATAAAAGCGGGGATCTTCTCGGATATTGCCATCACTGCCGGCATAACCGTCCTGGTCAATGTCGCAGTAGGAGATAGTGGTAGTACCGGTGCCTGGGCATACTTCCGGCGACGTGTTTCCCCACAGGATACAGTTTGTCATTGTGGGCCAAGATTCATAGCCGAGACAAAGAAGCCCACCACCATACTGACCGGCCTGATTATTAGTGATAGTGCAGTTAATAATAGTAGGGGTAGCGTAGTCCTGGCAGCCAATCCCGCCGCCCATACCGCTAGCAGAGTTGCCGGTAATAATACAGTTGATAATAACAGGGGCAGCACCCCGATAGCAATGAATTCCTCCAATATTACCACTGGCCTGATTGCCACTGATGATACAAGCGACAATAGTGGGTGAAGACACTTCAGTACAGTAAATCCCACCGCCGCTTTCAGCCGAATTGGTCTCAAAGATACATTCCGTTACCGTTGGCGAGGAGCTACTGTGGTTGGACATCCCACCGCCCCAAGTGGCTGAGTTGTTCTTGAAGGTGCAGTTGGTTACAGTCGGTGAAGAGGTTTGGACATTGCACATCCCACCCCCGTACACGGCGGAGTTATCCGAGAAGGTACAATTGGCAATAGTCGGAGAGGATGAATTCGAGCACTCAACTCCACCACCACGGTCGCTCGCCGTATTGCCAGTGATGGTGCATTTGACAATGGTGGGTGACGAGGAGTTGCAATAAATCCCCCCGCCTTTGTCGGTATTTCCATTTTTAATAGTAAACCCATCTACTATGGAAGAAGAAGTTTCGCCCCTATGAAAATAAAACCCTCGGCCGTCGTTTTCACAATCTATAATCGTGTTTTCAGGTCCATTTTCTGATCGAACGGTAATGGCTTTACCCGAGAAGTTAATGTTCTTATTCCCCACGCCTTTGTAGATACCGAGCCTTACCACGACGACATCACCACCAGCAGCCGCATCAATACCCGCCTGAATTGTAGTGTGGGCTTCCCCTGAGCCGACATAGATAGTCGCAGCTTTTGCAAAGGAAGAGAACCACATTATTACAAAGAGGGTAAAAACCAGTACTGCCAAGATGCTCATGTAACCACTCTTTCTACCCTTTGTTATTTCGGTCATTTTGGCACTCCTGTCGTGTGTGACTTTAAAAGCGGTTTGGGGCATGGGGCAATTCCCACTGGGCCATGCCGGACAACGCGTTATCTTCTCCCATATTGGCTTCTCAATTTCCCAACACTGGAAATCTTATGTAAACGAAAAACTCCCTCCACATAAAGAAACTGAGGGGGCTGTCATTTTGTGAAATCCAACAATTTCCTCCCGGTAGATTCCGCCCATATCCTTATCGCTCCAGCCTGCAATTGATAGATTCAGATTTGTAGGATCTGTGTCGGTAAATTCCAGTTTTATAGTTCTGATCACACATCGTATGCTTTCTGAACAGTGTCTGCATAATCCTCATCCAGGTTGTTGGACGAAGCCGCTACGCGGCAGAAAAAAAATCAAAAATAGTGTATAACTCCTATACTTGTCCAATTTCGGACACTTTTAAAATAAGGAGTATACCATGAATCAAACAGAAGTAAATCGATTTAAGAAACTCTATCAACGCCACCTGAGATTACTCAAACTTCAGGGCAAAAGTCAGAAAACCATTGA
>Ga0255457_1075_pt1 | contig 15438 bp, 15 predicted proteins | sample ANMaggQBNCT02L10_FD_182650 | JGI IMG/M metagenome (GOLD analysis project Ga0255457, IMG submission 182650) | Sediment cell enrichment communities from methane seep in Santa Monica Basin, California, United Staets - ANME aggregate JGI... | ecosystem: Environmental > Aquatic > Marine > Cold seeps >...
AGAGCTTTTTGTCCAGTAATATTTCTGCTAATGTTTCGCGTGTTTGTGAAGTGCCGAAGTCATTTGGGTTAGCGATAGCGAACCGCAAACACGCTGTTATATGCCGTCGCCCATGGGTTAGTTGTTCATTTTTCCCTGCGTATAAGACTATATTTCTGTACCTTCTTCATCCTGGCAAGGTTCAATACCCTTGTCATCTCCTTTTCTTCCAGGTCCCTGGATTCGATATAACCCATCTCCACCGCCTCATGGAATATCTCATACCCGCGTCCTGACCTTGTAAATACCGTGGTCCATCCATCAGGAGTACCTACCCCACCAAAACTGATCGCTGCATGCCTAGCTGTGAGGTCAGTGCAGTATTTACATGAAGAACTCCTGTATGGATCCAGTTCACTAAGATCATAAACAAAGGTCTCACCCCCCTTCTCAAGTTCTATCTTCCCCCGCCATATCTTCATACTTTCAATGTCTTTCAGTTCCAGATGCCTGGATACCACAAACTCTTCAATACCCTCGTATGAGAACGTATCCATGCAGAATAGTCCCAGGGGAAGGATATTGGCACGCATGAACATATGCAGCAAACCGTAAGGGCTCTTGTATATCTTATAGACCGCATCAATATTGCACGGGGGCCCTACAAGTGCGATACTGCGCATACCCTGCTGTACAGCGTTCATCAGGGCCTGTATGGTCATGCTGTGGGCGTAGATACTGCCTGCAGACTCCATTATTTCGTCATATGTGGTGGCAATGACAGGTACAGGTCTCCAGGGATCATCTTCGGATTTTACTGTGACTATTGCACAATCGAGCAGCCCCTCCTCCAGTAAATAGGCCAGCAGTGATGTGACTACTCCCCCGTCCTGTCCCCTGACCCCTTTCAAGGCTGACCTGGCCGCATAAGGATGCCTGATACTACCTACTAGTCCCTCTTCTGTGGTAATGGTACGGGGGCACTGGTTGTAGCAGATACCGCATGCCGTACAGGGACCGATCAGCTTGGGTTTTTCGCCTTCCATGATAATTGACGGGCAGCTTGCTGCACAGGCACCGCAGGCAGCACAGATTCCGGGTTTAATTATATCCTTGCGCAGCCGGCCGAAAGATATCTTTTCTTTGTCCTTCAGACTGCGTTTGACCCTGACAATGTTCTTTGCCACATCATCGAATTTTTTCTTGCATTCAGGGTTATGGAAATAGTAGGTTTTTCCATCCTGATCAGAGGTATATGGAGTATCAGGAGGTACTTCGCGTTTACATATTGGATCAATGGGCATATTCGTTACTTCCTGAATTGAATCTGCGGCAATGGGTAATATCATTAACGGTGTGGAAGGTATGTCCATAAGTTATCATTCCATCAAGTCCTGGAGTAGCCATGGAGTAGTCCTGGAGTAGGTTTTTATCCGAATCTATTGTTTATTGAATTCCAATGAAGCACACTATTCCTGAAATATTATCCCCGGCAGGCAGTCCTGAGTCCTTAAAAGCGGCAGTAGAGAATGGGGCCGATGCAGTTTACCTTGGTTCAAAAGAATTCAGTGCCAGGGGACATGCTGATAATTTTGACAGGGACCAGCTACTGGAAGCTATCGATTTTGCACACCAGCGGGATGTGTCGGCATATATCACGGTGAACACACTGGTCAAGGAGCAGGAAATTGAAGATGCTGTCCAATACTTGGAACAACTGTGCAACCACGGGGCCGATGCAGTAATAGTCCAGGATATGGGAATACTGAATATATTAAATGAACACCTGCCCAATCTGCCGATTCATGTAAGTACCCAGATGAGTATCCACAACAGTGCAGGCACAAAACTGCTGGGATCAATAGGTGTAAAACGGGCAGTGCTTGCCAGGGAACTGGATATTGAAGAGATAAACACCATACGCTCGTCCACCGATATCCAGCTTGAGGTGTTCGTACACGGTGCAATGTGTATATGCTATTCAGGCAGGTGCCTTATGAGCAGTTTCATTGGCGGCAGGAGCGGAAACAGGGGATACTGCGCCCAGCCATGCAGGAAGGAATATTCATTTGAAGGGAACAGGATGAGTAGTACAATGAGTAGTAAATACCTGTTGAGTCCGAGGGACCTGAACCTGTCATCCCGCCTCCCGGATCTTATAAATGCCGGAGTGGATTCCATCAAGATCGAGGGTCGCATGAAGCGTCCCGAATATGTGGCAGTGGTTACCAGGACATATCGTGACATCCTGGATCGGCTTTCCACTGGTCCGACAAACGGGGCCACGCCGGATGAGATGCGGCGACTTGAGGTCATATTCAACAGAGGTTTTACTGAAGGCTATCTCAACGGAGACCCTGGAAGAAAGCTCATGAGCATGGATACTCCGGGTAACAGGGGTATCCTGTTGGGGCACGTTACCGGCAGCAATCCGGGACGGGGGACCATCACCGTGAAACTGGATGCCGCCATTAATGTGGGTGATGGTATAATGGCTGGTGTTAAAGGCACCTCGATACGCTTGCTGTGGATGGGAGGGCATAAGGTTCAGAGTGCACAGGCAGGGGAAGTTGTTACTTTTCCCTACGGTTGGGCCATTGCCACAGGCACACAAGTGTTCAAGACATTTGATTCGATACTGGTCGCCTCAGCAAGGAAGACATACCAATCAGTTCAACGAATGGTCCCTGTCACCGTTCAGGTTGAAGCAATAAAAGGTCATCCACTATTGGTCCGGATGAGTGACTATCATGGGAACACTGGGGGATCAACGTCAGAAAATCTAATCTCTTCTGCACGACAGCAGCCGCTGGATGAACAGGCACTTGAGAAACAGGTCAGTAAACTGGGAGACACATGTTTCCAGGCAGAAGCAATCAATATCCAAATGGATGATGATATTTTCATTCCACTATCCATGATCAACTCGGCCAGGCGCGAGGCGATCGAAGAACTCGGCCGGCTGCGACTTGCAGGGTACAGCCGGGTATGCAGTTCGGTTGGACTGCTAACACCTCATCCACCTGATATTAAGGACCGCAGGCCGGTATTATCAGTCCGGGTGGCAGGGCCGGACTGGGTCAATGCTGCTGTTTCAGGCGGGGCCGCCAGGGTGTACGTTGATATTGAAGGCATTACAGGGAACGAGCCTGCCACCAATACTGCCATTGAAGAGGCACACTGGGCCGGAGCAGTCGTATTCATCCGCCTGCCTGATATTGTGAAGGATAAAGAAATGTCCCTGGTCACAGGAACATTGGACCAACTCCATGGTGTTGACGGCATACTGGCGGCCGGGCCTGACCAGATATCCTGGTTAAAGGAGATGTATGACCTTCCGCTGGCGGTAGATTATCCTGCTAATGTATTCAATGCACAGGGACTGGACTTTTTAACCGCTCTTGGAGCAGGTAGCATCACTGTGTCTCCTGAACTAACCCTGGATGAGATTACCAGTATCTCTGCCGGTTATGATATTGAATGTCTGGTCCAGGGAAGTGTGCAGTTGATGGTATCCGAACACTGCCTGATAGGCGGTATCAAGGGATGCGATAGTCCAATCGGGAGGGGGTGCGATAGTCCAATTGGAGTTAAGGGTGAGATTAAGAGTGGAGTTAAAGGTGGAGTCGAGGGTGAAGTTAAGGGGAGCATAACAACTGAACAGATCACCAGACCCTGCCAGCCTGGGTGTACTGAGGGTACTGGGTGCACTGGGGTTACTGGGTGTAGTATCAGGGATAAAAAAGGATTTGTATTCCCTGTGAGACATGACAACCAGTGCAGGACACATATATACAATTCAAAGGAACTGGGTCTGATAGACAGTATACCTGATATCCTGGAAGCAGGAGTGAAATTCCTGAGGATAGAAGGAATGTTCTATGATGCAAAACAGGTGGAAGAGGTTACAATGTTATACTCCCATGCTATTGAAACCTATTTGGAGAACCCGGCACAGTATGATGGAAGTGTCCACCTGTCCGGGCTGAAGAAGATGTTTCCGGGTAACCTGACCACTGGCCATTATTTCAGGGGTGTGCAGTAATGAGCCGGGTATTCCTGTCAGGTTCCATGCGGGGCGGGCGCAGATTGGTTGAAACCTACAGGTTCATGGCGGATGTGATGCTATCGGAGGGGGTAGAGGTGCTGAGCGAACATGTGGCCCGGGAGACGGTGTTTGATGATGAGAGGGGGATGAGCGAGCAAGAGATATTTATGCGGGATGTGGGCGGCATACAGCAGTGCGACTGCTTGGTTGCAGAGGTGAGCGTGCATTCTATCGGTGTCGGATACGAGATATGCTATGCTGTGGGCCTGGAAAAGCCTGTGCTGTGTGTGTATGAACGGGACTCAAATGTATCAGCTATGGTGTTGGGGAATAAGGAGGTAGTTGCGCAGAGTTATAATGATCCGGATGAACTGCGGCAGATTGTGCAGGGATTTGTGGGGTCGGTGGAGTCAGGTGGGCATGTATCAAAAAAAGTGAAAAACAATGGATAATGGGATTGTACCATGAACTTTTATTATAAATAGAGACTTGCCCTTTATTTCCGGTGGAAATATATATATCAAGGTTTATAATAATTGTCATCATGATGATGGCACTTCCATCTTTGAAAAGGGAATCCTTTTTTGGAGATAATGGCTAAGTAGTTATCGTTTTTTAGACTTATGATCACTTGGTTACAGGTATAATTATTTGGGAGCAGGTTTATCACGAACTTACATTAAAAATTGAGACCACCCCATCATTTCCGGTGGAAATATATATATCAAGGTTTATAATAATTGTCATCATGATGATGATACTTTCAATTTTGAAAATTGAATCCTTGTTTGGTGATAATGGCTAAGTGGTTATCGTTTTTTTGACTTATGATCACTTGGTTACAGGTATAATTATTTGGGAGCAGGTTTATCACGAACTTACATTAAAAATTGAGACAGGCCCTTTATTTCCGGTGGAAATATATATCCAACATTATAATAATTTTAATCATAATGATGACATTTACATCTTTGAATATAAAAATCTTGTTGGTGATAATTGGTTTGCAGTTGTCCTTTTTAAACTTATGATCCCTTTATTGTATTCCACTAAACATGCGTTATACAAGACTCGCTCTTTACGGCGCCAAACACTTGCTCGATTTATCCCATTAACAAACTTGATAACAGTGTCATTACAATCCCGAATATTGCACAGAGCGAGAGGCGGGAAATTGGGAAAATAGATGGAGGCAGGGCATCATTTTAATACCAACTACAAAGTGCACAGAGGGACACAGAGAAAAGCAAAAATCCTCTGTGTACCCAGGGCCTAGTAATTTTTCATTATTACATAATTTTATCATCAGGATTTTTTTCTAGCTAAACATAAAATACAACGGAGGCACATTTCCCAGAATGAAGAACAATATTAGTATTGATACTGCAATTAGAGCTCTGTTTGTACTTAAATCATGTACAAACTTAATACCCAGGATTACCAGACCGATGGTCCACAAATTCATAACGATAGTGATGACATAAATAACCTGATAATATGGATCGGACATAAGTGCTCTTATGGTTATTTCCATAATATCGAACATTATACTGAAAGGTGAACTTACTGTTGAAAAGTCAAAGACAATGTTTATCGGATTTATTAATGAGATCAGTATCAAATTGACAACTGTACCTAACAATGCAGGTATATTGGCATAACTATAGATCATCAGCACCTTTTTGAACGAACCTTCTCCGCCCAATGCAATTGAAAAAACATGCACTATCCCCGATACAATGATCCACATTATTATTACACCAATAAATCCAGTAATAATACTGAACACCGAAGAACCAGAAGCTCCATAATAACTAGAAGATCCCTGGTCCATACCAATAAATTCAAAAATAATTATGTTTTGACTCATATATCCAAAAATTGCAGATAGTATTGCAAATGTTCCCACGATTAGTACTGCATCTTCAATATGTGAATTTTCAGATATGTCTTGTACTGTTTCCCTGGGATTTGTTATTATCCCGGTAATTCTTTCCATTAGGTTCATTCTTTTCCCTCCAAAATTCATTATTTACAACAATAACAATTATTCAGCTCGCAATGCTTCCACTGGGTCCAGCCGTGCCGCCCTTGAGGCAGGGTACACACCTGCTACTACGGATGTGACCAACCCGAAGGTCAGACCTATTAACATCGATGTAAGGGTCACAGTGCTGGGGAAGTTACCCAGGACAGATATCAGGTATGCCAGGCCCCCTCCAAGGGAAACACCGATAAGGCCGCTGACCAGACCCAGTATGCCGGATTCGATCAGGAACAATGTCCTGATATCACCTTTATTGGCACCCACTGCTTTCATGACACCTATCTCCTTTATCCGTTCAGTAACAGTAAGCATCATCACATTTATAATACCTATGCCACCCACTACAAGGGCCACAGCACCTATGCCGCCCAATCCATATTTTATCTGGTTGAGCAAATCTGTTAGATTTTCCAGAAACCCGCTCTGGTCAAAGATAGTATATTTTTCATTCCTGTGGGTCCTCTGGAGACTTTTATCCATCCGTTCAATAGTTTCAGGAATCGTATCCTGGTCTTCCACCCAGACATTGATCGATGAAAATGAATACTCTTGAATGTCAAGAAAATTCTTCATGCTCGGATGGGTTATATATATCTGGGAATTGCTACTGCCTCCAAGTAAAGACATCTGTTCCACATCCTCAAGGACACCCACTACCTTATAATCAATACTGGTATTGGTCAGGCTGTTCGTAAGTATAATATGTGACCCGGGGTTGATCTTCATATCAAACATCTTATTGGCAATATCATATCCCAGCACCATACCGCTGCGGTCCGAATCACTAAGGAACCTTCCAGCCTCGATAGTATCTGCTATCTTTGATTCTTTCGATGGTGTTATGGCAACAACGCCTACGTTGCGCTCATCACTACGAAACTCCATCAGAGCACCGGTAGAACGGCGCGGTGAGACACCCTCAACACCAATGACACCTTCCAGTATAGAAACATCCCTGTCATCCAATACTGCATTCTTCATGGGTCTGCCAGAACCACTGCTATGTTGGTCAAAACCCCCTGGTATGACCTGTACCATGTTCAGGTCCATATCGCCAAAGGCAGAGGAAACACCGGTTACCAATCCCTCACCCACAGAGAGCATGACCACGATAGCTGCCACTCCTATGATAATGCCAAGACTTGACATTACGGTCTTGAACTTCTCACCACTAAAGCTCAGGAATACAAATTCCAGGGCATCGTAGAATTTCATATTTCTTCTCTGGAACTTCTTCGCTTTCGCATCACGACAAAGACAATTATTATTACCGCAAACAGGCCGCCCACTATCCCGAATACCAGCCAGGGATTTGAATCCCTGTCCACGACGATCAGTGGCTTTGAGTTGTTCACATTGATGATCTGGATATCAGATTCATGCCAGTTGTTCCCGTTTTTAAATATTGCCTTAACTCCCATCTGCTCAATACCATCCTCTGGCTCGATATCGAACTGGATGGTGAACATCTCGTCAGAATCCATTGTGCCAATGAAATACTGGGCAGGCTGGAATTCCACATTATCTGTTACAGGAACAATGGTCACTGCTTTTACCGTGTTTGGTCTTACATTTGCAATATCCAGGACAATAAAATCCGAGTTCCTGCCGACCTCAGAATTTATTAATTTTATCCCTGAAGAATCCACAGTAACCGGAATTTTCCATTTGACATCATACATATCCCCTCCGCCTATGAAAACAAAATCCAAAAAACGGATACTATCCGGGGCATCCTCGCTTACCTTGATCGAATATGTAAAGTCTATAGTGTCACCCGGTCCAAGCAGTCCCACATCATAATAGGAATTGCTTGTAACCTGGATATGACTATCTCCTGATAACGAAGCGTCTAGTACCTGGGCTGAAAGGTCGAAGACTTCTTTGGTCCTGTTATCCACAAATACAGAATAGGAATAATCCTTTGCTGCATTATTCAGTGTGACCGTCACTGTACCCTCATCCCCAGGCATAAGATATGCAGGGTCCACTGAGTAATCCACCATTACAGATGGCCGGACAGTGATGTCAGTATCGGCAGCTGAGACCTGTACCATTATCAATATTAATAAACATCCGATTATCCTTGTTATTTTCATATTATTATCCTGTCCCTTATCCCTGTTATTTTCATACTATTATCCCATCTCTTATCCCTGTTATTTTCATACTACCATCCCGTCTCTTATCCCTGTTATTTTCATACTACCATCCCATCTCTTATCCTTATTATCCGGTGGCATATGTCTGCAATATCCTGCTCATGAGTGACCATTACAATTGTTATACCCTGTGAATTAAGTTTTTTAAAAATGTCCATAATCTCTTCACCTGTCCTGGAATCAAGATTGCCTGTGGGTTCATCTGCCAAGATGATGTCGGGCCTGTTGACCATTGCCCTGGCTATAGCGATCCTCTGCCGCTGTCCTCCTGAGAGTTCGGGAGGCTTGTGTTTCATACGGTCCTCCAGTTTTAGTTGTTCCAGGAGTTCTATGGCCCTGGCTTTTCGCTTTGCCTTGGGTACATCCTGGTAGATCATGGGCAGTTCCACGTTTTTCAGTGCATCGAACCTGGCTATGAGGTTGAAGGTCTGGAACACAAAACCGATCTTTTTGCCCCGTATCCTGGCAAGTTCCATGTCAGAAAGGGCTGAGGTATCCACGCCGTCTATGAAGAACTTGCCGTGGGTAGGCCTGTCAAGCAGGCCTATCAGGTTCATTAAAGTGGTCTTGCCGCTGCCGGATGGACCCATGATGGCAACGAACTCACCGCGCTTAATAGAGATGTTTATATCTTTAAGTACCGGGACTGCAAGTTTTCCAAGGTGATAGGTCTTTTCGACGTCTTGTGTGGATAGTACATCTTCCATTTTTTACCTCAATTATTACCTCTAACCTGTTTTCATATACCGGACAATTTCGCCTATAGCAGGTCGTTTTCCATACATCAGCAGTCCTACCCTGAACAATCTGGCAGAGGCTATTATTACGAAATAGACAGACACAATTAAAATAAATAAGCTTACTGCTATCTGGTAGGCCGGTACATCAGACACGCCCATACGAATAAGCATGGCAACTGGAGATGTTAATGGGAACATGGAAAAGAACATCGATAACATACCATCAGGTTCGGTGATCAATACCTGCATGAACAACATGGGTGCTATAGCCGGGAAAGTGAAGATCGGAATAAGCTGCTGGCTTTCACGCATAGAACCGCTTATTGCTCCCACAGCACCCATCATACTGGCAAATAATAAAAATCCAAGTACGAAATATGCCAAAGACAGGATTAATAAAAAGGGATTGATAGATAAGGCAAAAACATATATCAATCCTGCAAAACCCACTGACAGCCAGATCGCTATCTGCAGCAGTCCTACCGATCCCAGTCCGACGATCTTTCCTGTAAGCATTTCCATGGGAGTTACTGAGGATAACAGTATCTCGATTATCCGGCTCTCTTTTTCCTCTGCCACACTCTGCAGTAAATATCCTGAGGAAGTAAAAATTGAAATTAGCAGGAGTATACCGATTAAATATGGAAGTGCAAAATCTTCCAGCAGATCGGATATTCCTTTTTCACTGACCTCACCTGTGGTCTCAATAGAAAATCGTTTAAATGTTATAGGATCCTTGACCCGCTGCAAGGTATCTTCATCCACCTTATCCTTAAGCAAGTTGTTTATCATCAATTCAGACAGTTCTTCTTGGGGAATGTCTGTTCCCTTCCCCACCACATATGATTCGACAATTCCGGTCTTGATATAATCTTCAGGGATGATCAGGTATCCTGATAATGTCCCGGATCCAAGGTCCTGTTTAGCTTTGGCAACATCTGAATATTGTGTGAATTTTATAATTGGATCTTTTTCATTATTCGTGCCATCCAATTCCGGGTTATTTGTGACTCCCGGAATTCCATTTGAAAAGATCATTGATCCTCTTACTGTGATCTCATCAGGAAATTCAAATGAATTTGATCTGTCAATGTAACCCAGATTCAGATCTTCGGGTGATGATGTACCAGCCAGTAGTAAAGGAACTAACATAATGAGGATAAAAAAAAGCGGGAAGCCTAATGTCATCAGTATGAACTCTTTTCGCTTTATGGTTTTCAGGAACTCGTATTTTGCTATCATTATGGATTTATTCAACTGGATACCCCCTTGACAATTTTAATGAAGATCTCATTCAAGGACGGGGTAGATTGTTCAAGGCGCAGGATCCGGACCCTTGTTACAATATCTTCGATCAGGGACTGGACATCATGTCCCTCTTTTATGAATATCTCAATATACGTTCCATGCCGGATGATATTTTCAATCTGGTCAAGTCCTTCAAGTGAGCTTAGGTTCCCCTCAAATTCCAGGAAAATGGAATTATTGCGGTGTTCATTCTTAATATCCCCTACCTTCCCATTAAGGACGACCATGCCGTTATTGATCATAAGTATGCGATCGCACATGGCTTCTGCCTGTTCCATCATGTGGGTGGAGAGTATGATCGTCTTACCACCTTTTTTTTGTTCGAGCAGAATGTTTTTGATGATCTGGGTATTTACAGGATCAAGACCAGAGAATGGTTCATCTACGACTATAAGATCAGGACCATGAATTATGGTGGCAATGAACTGTATCTTTTGCTGCATTCCCTTGGAGAGCTCTTCGATCTTTTTGTCTTTATGCTCCAGCATTTCAACTGACTGCAGGAGATTAACAGTATTTTCCATGGCCAGGGTTTTTGTCATTCCTTTAAGTTGGGCCAGGTAAACCAGAAGTTCAATGACCTTGGACTTTTTGTAAAGACCGCGCTCTTCTGGTAAATAGCCGATCCTGTTCTTAGAACCAGGATCAAGATCTTTCCCGAATACCTTGATATTTCCTGATTCTGGTTTTATGATATCAAGCATCATTCGCAGGGTTGTGGTCTTACCTGCTCCATTGGGACCGAGAAGTCCGAATATTTCTCCCTGATCTACTGAAAAAGATATGTTGTCAATAATCTTTTTAGTATTGTATGATTTTGAAACATGTTCAAGTTCTAATATTATCATTGAGATCAGTCCATTTATGTTATAGATGTGTTTTTTAAATAAAAGGTTTGCGCAAATAAAATTATAATTTGATATATATTCATCGACCAGTAAATTATGAAATAAAACTTAATCCTCGAAAATAAAAACCTCTTCGATTTTTGATTCCAAAACTTTAGCTACATCATATGCAAGTTTTAATGAGGGATTATACTTTCCTCTTTCTAAAAACACAATGGTTTCTCGTCTTACACCTACTTTATTGGCAAGTTCTTCCTGGGTCAGATCATACTTTGCCCTTAGTTCTTTCATTCTTGTTCTCAGCTTACTCACCTGTCTTATTGAAGTACCATCTGAATGTAATGAAAATCCATACTCCGAGAATCCATATATTCCGGACTCCATCAGTTAATTCTATCGAAGGGGTTAATGATGGGGATAATTTCAGCATTCTGAGAAGCACGATTATTGTTGCAATCAACAGCATTGCAATAAACGCAGAATATCCGGCTTTTTCCCTGACTCTCACAGACCTTTCATCTTCTATTAAATCGCATTTGGGTTTCGTAGCTACGCTCAAACCAATTACTAATCCTATCAGTCCACCTAAGATTAGAATAAATCCGAAAACACTAACCGGTTCGATAAACAAGATAATAATAATTCCAGTCAGAATAGCGCACAAGCTGATTCCAATAAATTTTGTTATATCCTTGTCTTTCCTGAATTTCATTCAACATCACCTTTTTTGTTATAGAACCATCGAAGAATCAAAAATGAATAGATGCCTATAAAGATAATCAAAGTACCTGCATGCTTATATTCAATAGATACTGAAGTAAATCTGTCAATCAGACCAAGGATAATAACAACATTTGCCATTATCCAGAACGCATGATGGCCTGCCCTGTCCGTATTTTTTTTAGTCCTCTCATCAGGCATAAAATATTCTACCGGTTTTGTTGCTACATAAACACCCGTAACACTCAATATTGTGCCAGCTATAATTAGGCAAAATCCTACAAAAAACAAAGACGGCATAAGATAACTCAAAAGTATGCCAGCAATTACCATCCCTATACTCATTGACATGGGTCTCAAAATGTATTTATCTGTCCTGAATTTCATTCCAGATCACCTTTTTTGTTATAATAAAACGTAAGAGCAACTACAGAGATCACTGCCACAAATATAATCGACATGTATCTTGAGAAAAGAACAGACATATCTTCGGGACGGCTAAAAATCAAGAAAAAATCTCCCATATTAATCAAATTCGAATACCAAATCGCATCCATCAGCGCAAGCAATGTCACGTAGGCAAGAATTATCCCAAATGTACTTGACTGAACTTTCATGTCACGTTTCATTGTCCGCTCATCGGGCATTGACTCTGATTCCGAGGTTCTTGATAGATATAGCCCTATTATAAGAAGAATTATCCCCGCCCCCATCATCGAAACACCAGGAGTCGCCGTCCCCGAATATGGAATTATCTTCAACATTTCAGCTAAGCCAATCATGATGTTGACAAGCCCCAGCACTAAAAAAAAAGTATACCTTTTATTGTTAATCAATTTCATTCCAGATCACCTTTTTTATCAAAATAATATGTCAAAATGCCCCATGAAAATATTCCAATATATAAAAGCACAATTACTGCTAAGCTGAAGTTTATGTTTAGCTGTAAGATGCCAGCAACTGAAGCAGAAGAAATCAATAATCCCAAAAGTATTAAAAATGCGTATAGTCCCGCTTTTTCAACACCTCTTTTAGTCCGTTCATCTCCCACAACTCCTGTTCTTGGTTTTATTATCCTGAAAAAGGAAGACATGGCGACGCCCAGCCCGATAAGAACAGGGAAGATTACCTGGAGGACTGATTCCGGATCTACTTCGGAGATGTTTTGGAATATTCTAATTATCCCACTTGTTGCTAGCGCAAGTCCCACGACAAGGATGCACAAATTCAACAAATTTGTTGTGTTGTTTTTATATTTCATTCCAGATTACCTTTTTAGTTAGAAACCAATTTCGTCTTTCATTTTTAAATAATATAACTGAAGTGAAACCTTTGATATTAACATCACAGTTAGAATAAATGCTAATACTTCAAATGCATCAAAAAGTGTTGGAAGAAAATGTAACACTATTGTCAATAACCCAATTGATATGATCGATAGATAGAATGCAATATCTGATGACTGGCCAGAAATTCTTTTAACCATCTCGTCTTTTTTCAATTCATCTTTGAACATTCCTCTTCGTATGATATAACTTATGAATAGTCCAATTGAAACACAAGCCATCATATTTCCCCCAACCATATCGCCATAAGAGTATAGGACAATTGCAGCAATTCCAAAAAGCGGAGTCGATATCAGGAGTGTTATTTTATATTTATCCATTGTGTAATTCTCCATTTGCTGGTTATTTTAATAGTATGTTAACTATATCTAACATCAAACTATTTAAATTAATCGTTTTTGTTAGAAATACATTACATAAAAAACATGTGTCCAATAACGTTACATTTCTGTTATATTTAAGAGAGCTATATGATTTTGCTCTCTAATTTGTGCTTAAATTCAAATTTTAATTGGATTTTGCATTCGGGCAGGCAATATCAGGAATTTTATTTTAAACCACATGTCCGCATATTGATAATTGGTGGTTGTATTACTGTAATAGTACTTAAAAATCAGTAGGTTGACAGCTCAATACCTAATTTAGAAGACTTCAGAAACAACAGTCCAAAACCGTTTTATTTAAGTATATGAAGATCCGATACTATTAGTACGGGGATAGTTATTGAGGGTGGATGTCACATGCTCGGATAGCAAGATTGAAAATAAAACAACCAAAGTGGAATTATGAGTAGGCGCCAAGAGGATGAACTTGGCGTCATGATTTTTACTGATAACAGTCTTATATATTAACAAGATATAGTAAAAGAGAGTACAGGACGAAATATTATTTTATATTACATTTTTATTTAACGACAAAGGGAGATAATTTATGGTTGAGCAGGTAACCAGTGGAAAAAAATCCAAAATGTACAGCGACCACCCAATATCTGATGCAAGTCGCTTTAATTTTGAAGCCTATTCCGATGCAATTTCAAAAATAATACTTGACAAAGAAAACAAGACACCATTTTCAATCACAATTAATGGGGAATGGGGTAAGGGAAAAACCACCCTTATGAAAACAATAAAAAATAAATTAAAAACCGAATCTAGTAAGGAAGGTAACAGAAAAGTAAGGTCTGTTTGGTTCGAGGCCTGGAAGTATTCAGAAACTGACTCGATGCTGGCTGCTCTGATTTTTGAGATATTTAAAGAGATGGGAAAAGGGGGAATGATAGATAAAATAAAGGCTGCAATGGTTGGTGGCAAAAAAATAAATGTATTAAAAGAATTCTCAGATGTGATAAGATTACCAACAATGGGTCTTGTTGAAATCGATAAATGGTTTGAAGATCAGGTCTATAAAAAAGAACTCGCTTTTTATGATTTATTTCAGGATTACATGGATATAATCCTCACGACTTTTGTATTAGAAAAAGACGACGGAAAATTTAGTGATGAAGACGGTGTTCTTGTTATATTTATTGATGATCTGGATAGGTGTCCTCCAAAGCAAATAACAAAAGTCCTTGAATCCATTAATCTATTCTTTGATCAGGAAGGATGCTTCTTTGTATTCGGAGCAGACATATCCCTGATATCAAATGCGATTGATGTGGAATACAATGGAATAGAAGGGTTCTCAGGTGTGGATTACATTAAGAAGATGATCCAGCTCCAATTCGACTTACCGGCAATAGGCGAAAAGGACATAATGGGATTCATGGAGGAAGAACTGGAAATCGAAGATGAACTTAAAGTTTATTTTGAAATGATAACAAAAGGATTGGAGAGCAATCAGAGGGAAATAAAACGATTCCTGAATTCCCTGAATCTCATGAGAATGTTAGGTGATTCTATAAATATCAAAGGGTACGAAGAGGAACTTTTAATAAAATGGAGTGTACTCAATTTTTCCTCGAAAGGTTTTATAAAAGAGGTTAACAAAAATCATGGGCTTATAATAAAAATGGAGGAAATTTCCGGGAAGACAAAAGAAGAAATAGAGAAAATTATTGAAACGCTGGACGAACCATATAAGAAATTATGTAATATTTTTAGATACGATGAAAAAATCATAAATGTTCTTAAATCCGGAGATAAGCGGTTTAAAGATATTGACATAAGCAGTTATATATTCCTCAGCAGTGTCGCACCAAAAGAACCCAGGAAGAAAGGAATAAAAATAGAACCTGGAGC
>Ga0255457_1077_pt1 | contig 15278 bp, 15 predicted proteins | sample ANMaggQBNCT02L10_FD_182650 | JGI IMG/M metagenome (GOLD analysis project Ga0255457, IMG submission 182650) | Sediment cell enrichment communities from methane seep in Santa Monica Basin, California, United Staets - ANME aggregate JGI... | ecosystem: Environmental > Aquatic > Marine > Cold seeps >...
TCCTCATCTTCCTGTTTTTAAGCTTCACGCAGGGATGAGATATTTTACTGCTAAAAAATTCGATGGACAGCATTATTGGGAATTGGGCAGGCGTGGTTATCCCCTGAAGCGTATAAAAAATGCTATGAAGAATGTCGGGTTTAATATTCTATATGAGTTTAGGCCGACTCTCAGCTTATTTTGTTATTTTTTTGTATTGAAGAAGCTCTAATCTAATTTGAGCTTTTTTCATAATTCAGGAGCTATATTCATCCTCCGCACAATCTTAAGAAAGCATGCATACTAAAATAAAAGAGGATTCCATATGCACAGTGCTTCCCATTTTCAGATACAAAATGCCCACAATCCTCGCCAGGAGGAGCCACGTTTAGATCGAAAGAAAATCCTTGTAACCTTGACCGGAGGAGGATTTCTATGGGAAGCCCAGGCGCTCATAAAAGGCCTTGGAAAGGGTTATGACTACCACTTTGTAACAACACCTGATGCGCCGGTTAAGGTTGGAGTGGCCGATATTCCGGATGGCGAGGTTCATGCTATCGCAAAACTTACAACCATGAATGTGAAATCGAGCCTGAAAAAAGTGAAAAATACACTGTGCAGTTTGAGGGATGCCTGCAAGGTGATCAGGGAGGTAGACCCTTTTGCCGTTATCTGTGTCGGGTCCTCTATAGCCGTACCTTTATGCTTTTGGGCAAAATGCTTCAGAAAAAAAGCAATCTTTGTTGAAACCATTACTCGCATTTCAAAACCTTCTCTTACAGGGAAAATTATAAGCACATTGAAACTCTGTGACCGCTTCTATGTACAATGGCCCGAGGCTGTAAATCTTTATAAAGGAGCAATTTACGCAGGAACCGTGTTATGATCTTTGTTACTGTAGGAACGACAATTTGGTTTGATGATCTGATAGAAACCATAGATCAACTCATTGCAAGCGGACAAATCCACGAACCCGTTGTCTGCCAAATCGGCAATGGAAGGTATATTCCGAAAAATTGTGAATACTTCCGATTTCAAAAGAGCATAGACGAGTGGATAGATCAGTCATCGCTTGTAATTAGTCATGGGGGCACAGGCACTGTCCTTTCGTTGCTGGTGATGCAAAAGCCTTTTGTGGCTGTGGCCAATCCCATGGGAGCGGATGATCATCAATCCCAGTTCTTAGAGCGACTTGAAAGAACAGGCTGCGTGGTGTGGTGTCGGAATTTGGAGGATTTGCCGCATTTTATTCGTAAAGCGGCCACATTTAAACCCAGGCCCCTTGGTACGAAACATCTCGCTGACGATATAAAGGACTTTCTTAAATCTTTTTAACCGGTTACCTCACCGCAAAGGCCGCAAAGGAACGCAAAGTTTGGTGTAAAGTTTTTCCTTGGCGCTTCTTGGCGCTCTTCGCGGTGAAATATTTTTATTTTTTTAGGAAAATCATATGACAAATATACTAAAATTTAGCCTCATAGTAATTCCTTTAGCCCTGCTTTACACCCCTATCATGCTCGAAATGGGGCGGGAGTGGTATTCTGATCCTAACTATTCACACGGTTTTTTGATACCTGTGATCTCGGGCTATTTCCTGTGGCTACACCGGGAGACTTTGAAGAGATTACGGATCGCTCCCATGCATATCGGCTACATAATTATTATCCTCGGTCTTGCCCTGTATATAGTCGGAGCAATGGGGGATGAAATGTTTACCCGTAGAGCATCTCTGTTGCTCGTTTTAGCAGGGATCGTACTCGTTCTGGGGGGGAAAGAATGGTTTGCCGGCGTGCGTTTTCCCCTCTTTTACCTTGCCTTCATGATTCCCTTGCCATACTTCCTGTACAATGAAATGGCCGTACCATTAAAACTATTTGCAGCAAAGATAGCAACCGCCATTCTCCATCTCTTCTCCTATCCGATCCTGCGGGAAGGGAATATACTCTATCTTGGGGACGTCACTCTTGAGGTGGCAGACGTGTGCAGCGGCATGCGGTCGATCCTATCCATAATCGCGCTTGCCGTGGCAATGGCATGGATGTTTCACAAAGCTCACTGGCAAAAGCTGACCCTGGTATTTGCTTCAGTACCAATCGCCGTGGCGGTAAACGTTATCCGTATTGTGATAACCGGAATGCTTTCCTATCGGTATGGATCAGAAATAGCGGAGGGTTTCTTTCATGAATTTGCCGGGCTGGTCATCTTCGGCGTAGCGCTGATCCTGCTTTTTGGTACCAGTTTTCTGTTGAGCAAGTTTGATGCGAGATAACCGTTCGCTGGAGGAAAAATATTTGACAGGATATACAGGATGATCAGGATATAAGAAAAATAAAAAAATCATGTAAATCTTGTTAATCCTGTCTAAAATTAGCTGAACTACTACGAGGAATAAAAAATGAGAAATTCTTCCTGGGCTACCGTCATAATCGTCTCTTTGTTGCTCTTTGCGACGTGGGGCTATACGAAAAACTTTAGCCACGTTCCTGAAATCCCGCTAAAAAGACCACTATCCGAGCTGCCAATGGTTCTGGGAAAATTTCATGGCCGAACCCTCACCTTATCTGACGATGTCTATAGAATTTTGCGTCCCACAGATATGCTATTTCGGGAATATGTTGCTACTTCGGGGGAAGAAGTGGAAGTTTATGTAAGTTATCACGGCAAACAAACGAGTGAATTTCACCCCCATTCACCCAGGATTTGTATGCCGGCATCGGGCTGGTCTCAGTCCGCCACCGAACAGAAAACAATATCTCTCGCAGACGGGCGGAATGTTCAAGCAGTCCGGACAGAATACGTTAAGGGTATGAATCGAATAATTTTCCTGTACTGGTATCAAACGGGCGGGCGTTTCATGGCAAGCGAGTATTTGCAGAAATTTTCTATGATAGCAGATGCCATGTTTCGGCGACGTACAGATGTCGCATTTGTTCGCGTCTCTACAACAGTTGACAAAGATGAGGCAGCCGCTGCGGAAAAACGCCTCGAGAATTTTGTCAAAATTTTTGTGCCCACTTTGGACCAGGTATTGCCGGAATAATCACGGAAAATTTTACCGCAAAGAGCGCAAAGAGGCGCAAAGTTTATTTTCTTAAATTCTTTTTTCTTGGTTTACCTTGGCGTTTCTTGGCGCTCTTGGCGGTAAATTTATTATAATTTTATGAAAGTGCTTGTACTTACAACTGTTTTTCCGAACTGCAAACAACCTACCCTTGGTACCTTTGTCAGGGAACGTATGTTCCGTGTGGCCAAAGAGTGCGAACTCAAAGTGGTGGCGCCTGTGCCCTGGTTTCCGTTTGCCAGGTATTTGAAAACAAACTACAGACCCCTTGTACCCCGGAACGAGATTCAGCAAGGTATTGAAGTATATCACCCCAGGTTCTTTAGTGTTCCCGGAGTCTTGAAATGTCTTGACGGGCTTTTTTTGTTTTTATCCCTTCTGTCCCCTTTAAAAAGGATCAGAAACGATTTTGACTTTGATATTATTGATGCACATTTTTCCTATCCGGAAGGCCTTGGCGCTGTTTTACTGGCACGGTTCTTTAACCGGCCGGTTACAATAACCTTGCGGGGAACCATTGTCCCCCTTTCCAAATACTTATTGCGACGCGTTCAAATCATCTATGCCCTTCGCAATGCCACAGAGGTTTTTTCGGTCAGCAATTCACTGAAGGAAAAAGCTGTCTCTCTCGGCATAGAATCCTCAAAAATCCTGCCAATACCTAACGGTGTGGATACAGAAAAGTTTTTTTGCATGCCAAAGGATGAAGTGCGGCAGGAACTGGGCCTACCCCTTGACAGAAAAATTATTATTTCTGTAGGCGGATTAGTCAAACGTAAGGGCTTTCACCGCGTGCTGGCTGTTCTGCCGGAAGTAACTGAGAAATACAGGGAGATTCTATATGTTATTGTCGGCGGCTTCACAGTAGAAGGGGACTTGGGCCCGGAGCTTAGAGAGCAGGTAAAGGAATTGAATCTTGATGCCCATGTCCATTTCACAGGTTCCCTGCCTTATGACAAAGTGCGAAAATGGCTAAATGCAGCAGATGTTTTCTGTCTTGCCACAAGCAATGAAGGGTGGGCGAATGTCTTCTTTGAGGCCATGGCCTGCGGCAAGCCAGTAGTAACCACAAAAGTGGGAGGCAATGAAGAAGTAGTAAAAAGCGCAGATTATGGAATCCTGGTCGATCTTGATGACCAAAAACAACTGAAAGACGCCATCATAGAGGCACTTGATAAGAAATGGGATCATCGAAAGATCATAAAGTATGCTTCTGAGAACAACTGGGAAAATGTGGCCCGGAAAGTTTTGCAAGAGTTTAAGAAAATCAGCGATAGTTCTGCATGGTAAGATTGACGAGAAAAAACTTAATCTGGATATCATTATTTTGTTTCATTTTCTCCCTTTTCTTTTGTTTTGATGCAATTGGAAAATCCGATGATATTGCGTCTGGGCCTGAAAATGACCGGCATCAAGAGATTACACTGCTCGCCCTACAGTATCGCGAATAACACTTAAGAAATGGCTAATCTTTCGTAGGGTGGGCACTGCCCACCATTTTCGGCTATCAAGGATATCTCCTGTGAACACTAACAAATTACTTATTCTTTCTATTTTCCTTTTGCTGGTTCCCCAGGGATTATTGGCGGAGAAATCGGATATTTCCGACGCTGAGGTTTTACTTAAACCCTTTCGCGCCAGCCCTGATCAGGTATTGGTTCTTTACAATGCTCAATGGCCAAAAGATGTGGATGGCTCTGAACCGGGTCAGGATTCAAAGGAGGTTGCCGATTATTATGTCAGGATGCATAGAGATCCTGTTTTAGGAAAAAAGCCGTATATGTTAGGCTTGAGATGCGTACATCGAGAGAAACACTTGAACCAGTGGGTTATCAGGGAAAAAAGTCAGGACAACAAGAACGGTATCATTTTTGTTGGTAAGGGCAGGGGACCAAAGGCTGGAGAGTGGGCCAGGGATTCAAGACATGTAGAAATTGTTATCAATCCCAGCAAGGTGTTAATTGACTGGGACTCTGTAGAAATCTGGTGCCAATCTGATCAAAACAAAGAAAAAAAGCTTGTTTCGCCTATAGTCTCAGGTATTCCCCGGAAAAAAGGAAGAAAATTTGTCTATCCCGACATTGAAGAAGAAAAAAGCCGATGTTACCGCTTTGATGCGCACGAGCTATTTAAGGGAACGGTTTGGGTGATATTTAAGGCAAAGAACAGGTCAGGCAAACTTATCCGGAACTTAAAACTGAAATATTACGATCGAGATGATTTTAGATTCTCATTACGTGGACAGGACGGAATTGTAGATGAGAAGCATTTCCAGGAGGATGTTGCCATTCCGGTCAAGCAGTTTCTTGAAGATTCTGCCAACGCTCTTCCTGATGGGACACTCTTAAAGGATCATATTCTCTATATTGTAATTTGTCATGGTCTGCCTTTTTCCTGCGAAGGGGTATTGGGGATCGAAAGAGGGGTGACTCCAAGCCCGGGAGATCATGGGGCCATAGGTTCTCTGGAACAGCGACTCCAGACCCTGTTTTACGATTGGGGCCGCAAGATTGTTCCGCCAGTAATTTCAATGTATATGTCCGGAGGCCCGGATTCGAATAAGGGGGTTAGAAACTATCGTATTACCACGGCCATGCGATATCCCATGGTTGGCCGGCGGTGGAATCCCTATATGCACCCGGACGCCTATTCATTCCTTGCCGGGAAAAAAGAGCCTCGATTTATTAATATCCCACCTTTCCCGGAAGTTAGGAAAAAGATTTCACCTTTTTTGTTTGCATATGGTGTGAGTCGCATTGACGGGAAAGGACCGAGAGAGGCGAAACGGCTGATTGATTACTCTCTTTATGCATCAAAATTTCTTCGCCCTGAAATGGACAGATCCGTTCGAGAGCGTTTAAAAAAAGAAAAAAAAGATATGATCGAAGACCTTCCTGAAAGGCTCAAGAAAGCAGAGCGGGAAAACAAGTGGGGATCTAATGAACAGGAGCGCCTCGGTTTCAGGGTAGTTTCCTCGCGCAAGAGGCAAGGGATCCTGCAGGGCATACCCTTTCTGGGACGTCCTCCGGAAGATGCCGTCGATGGAATCGGAGAATCAAAAGATGAGGGCAATCGCAACTATTCGGGATTCTATCCCGGAGGGATGGATTTTACTGTTCACAGCTCAAACGGCTGGAATATGGGCCGGTCTTCGCCCATATGGCGGCAAGTGGATCAGGGAGTAACTATGAGCGCCTGCGGAGGTCCGGCGTACGGAGGCGGGCCTCACATTACAAACGCTACCTTTTGGGACAATCGTATACTATTGCGGTACCTTTTTAGAGGACGTGATCTCGGGGAGTGTTTTCTGCTCTCCACCTACTATGTGAACTGGTCTACTTCACTTTTGGGCGATCCGCTTTTACATCCTGACCTTTCAAAAACCGTTTTGGATGAGACCCCGCCAAGGGTGGCCAAAGAAGAAGACATAAGGATTAAATTAAAACCTGCTATGGGTAAGCATATGGGAACTATGACAATACCTGTTATCTCAACAAAACGTGATCCGGAGGTCGCAAAGCTTGAGGTTTTTTATTCCAAAGAAGGTGAAAACATTGAGCAGATTAGTTATTGGCCAATCTATTCCACGCTGCCTCATGTGATATTGCGAGATCTTGAGCCCGATGCTACCTATGTGTACCGACCTGTACTTACAGACCCTTATGGAAACAGCACGGATCTGACAGAAAGCTTCGAGCGGCTTTCTTTTCGGACCGGTCCTATAAGTGACAAAAAGATTTCACCGCCAAGAGCGCTAAGGGTCGCTAAGAAAAGAAAAAAGGGCTGGAAAATAGATTTTTTGGGTCTGCGCAAGCTGGCCGAATGTGGAACGATCGAAGTCGAATTTATTGCAGGCGAGAGCGGTCTTATACCTTCCATTGTTTCCGAAAGCCTGAATATTAAGTCAGTCAGGCAGAAGAACAGGATCAGTGTTTCTTTGGAGGCAGGATGTCCACCTCAAACCTGGTATTTGAAATCACCTCTGCAGCCAGGAGAAAAGGCGACCCTTATTCTCCGCTGGCGTCGTTTTCCGCTGACACGAGAGCTATTGCTGCAAGCTAAAAATGGAAATGAGTTTACACTGGTGGCTGACGTGAGAACACCATGGGAAAAAAAGAAGTTGAGAGGACCGATCATGATAAAGGAGGAACATCAGGTTAAAGTACTTTCTGCAAAAATCTGCGATGATGCACTTCCTGCGTCATCAGAGGCATGTGAGGTCATGGTATCTCCAATTGAGGAAACAGCATGGAAAAATGCGAAGGTTTCGGGTATGTAAAATATTACACATTTATGGAGGTTTTTTTTCACATTTTTTTGGTCCCCACATATTGCGGTTCAGGTAACTGCTTGAAATTTAATGAATATATTTTTGACGCCAAATTTGGCCTTATTTTTGCATGTTAAATAGATAATTTGAGCATGAGCAGATTTTAAGCCTTTTAAATCCTGGTTAAAAAGCCTGCCAACTTATTAGCGGATATCGTCAAATAGTTGAGTGGGAAAATGGTTGAGAACGAAGTCTATATTAGGAGATAGTGAGCTATGACGGATAAAGAGCAAAACAGATCCGAGGTAAATCAGGAACCGATATCGAAAGATATAACCGGAATGAATTCACGTGGCAAGGATCGGCGGCGCTTTATCAAACGTGCCATTGTTGCAGCCCCATTTATTCTGACGGTGGCCAGCCGGCCTGTGTGGGCTGCTAATTGTACCATGTCCGGCCAGTTGTCAGGGAACATCTCAGGTGCTGCGGGTGAAGAATGCTGCGGAGGCGAAGGCTGTTCAGTGGAATTCTGGGAAGGCAACTATGGTAATTGGCATTACGCATATCAGCATAGTTGCGTGTTTGACAGTGTCTTCGGCACAAACGTTTTCGGAACAGATACGTTGGGGGATGTAATTTCAAAAAACGGAGAGAACGGGGTGAAAAGGCTCGGTCGTGAGGCCGTAGCAGCGCTGCAAAATTCGGCTACGCGTGTGAGCTATGAATATATGGTTTGCGATTTACTTTATGACGTTAGAACAGCGCTTGACAGTGGCGATAAAGACACCATTGAGAACTTAGAAGCAACTCTCCTGAGCCTGAATGAGGGACGGTTCTGTCCATTCCAATTATAGAGACATGACTTCTAACAAATCTGCAAGATGGAAGGTAAACCCCGCATTCCCGTTGCAGTGGCAAGTCTGGGATGATGAGTTTGTGGTCTATAACACCGGCTCGGGAGACACTCACCTGCTCGACACCTTAGCCGCTGAGGTATTACAAAGCCTTGAGATAGAATCAGCAGACCTTCCGGAGTTGATAGACAGGGTTGCTGCATCCCTGAGAATCGAACCTTACAGCAAATTTTCTGCTTACCTGGAACAACTCCTTTCTGACCTCCATAAACTGGGTCTTATTCAAAGAATTCAACGTGAAAGTATCCACACTGCCACCACTTGAGCTGACTCGCCGCCTGAAACGGCAGGGCGTTAATCTTCGATTCGGCCCCCTTGTGGTCCGTATCCAATCCTCCATTCCTAATGTAATAGAAGGCATTCGTCTGATGTATGCCGATTACCCGCAAGAAGGGGATGATGCATTTGTTGACTTTTACGTAAGTCTTGCGCCACCCAGGACTCCGCGGCGTTGGTTTCGGCCACAGGTCTTGTTTTTTTTCGATGGGAGTGTCCCGTTCAAACCATTGCCGCTGGACCAGGCATTTCCTCTGTTTGAATGGGGGCTTAACTGGTGTGTGGCAAAACACGTAAACCAGTACCTTATTCTTCATGCCGGCGTTGTCGAAAAAGGGGGACACGCCGTTATAATGGCTGCACCTCCTGGCTCAGGCAAAAGCACCCTTTGTGCCGCCCTTGTGGCGCGCGGTTGGCGCCTGCTGTCGGATGAGCTGGCCCTGGTTTCACCGGAAGATGGCCGTCTCACGCCATTGCCAAGACCGGTGAGCTTGAAAAATGAATCTATTGATGTGATCCGCAGCTTCGCACCCGGTGTTACTATTGGCCGTGAGTCAGCCGACACTACGAAAGGCACCGTCGCGCACATGAAAGTGCCGAATGACAGCATAACACGAGCCCATGAGCATGCGATACCAACCTGGGTAATCTGCCCAAAATACGAGCCGGGCGCCCCGGCGCGGCTTGAGCCGCGATCAAAGGGCCAGGCTTTCATGTACGTAATAAAGAACGCTTTCAATTACAGTGTGCTCGGCGTAAGGGGTTTTCAAACTGTTGCCGCCTTAATCGACACCTGTGATTGCTATGATTTTACTTATAGCGGTCTGGATGAAGCCATCGATGTTTTTGATGCACTGGAATCCAGTCAGAATAGATGATTGTGCCTTTATATTCAAATGAACTGGGCCAGCATGACCTGCTGTCGACAGCGCTTTCCAGCCCGGAGTCCACAACTTCTCTGAAGCTCCTGGAGTGGGACATACTCATCCGCCAGGCCCGGCGTGCGGATTTACTGGCACGCCTTTCCATCTTGCTCGAAAAACAAGGCCTGCTCGGTCAAGTGCCTGTTCAGGCAAAAAGGCATCTTGATTCCGCACACATAGTCTCAGAATCCCATGACAGAAGGGTGCGTTGGGAGGCACGCCAGATACGTGATGCCCTTGAGCACCTCAATATTCCCGTAATCCTTTTCAAGGGCGCTGCCTATGTGTTGAGCGAGCTGCCGGCAGCGTGCGGAAGGCTGTTCCATGACATCGATATTATGGTGCGTAAGGCCGACCTTGAAGTCGTGGAGCAGGCGCTTCGCCGGAAGGGCTGGATCTCGACCCATCTTGATGCCTATGATCAACGTTATTACAGGCAGTGGATGCACGAACTTCCGCCGTTAAGACATATTAAGCGCAAGACTGTGCTGGATGTACACCACACAATCTTGCCCGAAACTGCGCGTATTTCACCTGATCCTCGTAAGCTTATTGCAGCGGCACAGCCTTTAGACGGTCAGGGGTGCTTGAAAATTTTAGCACCAACCGATATGGTGTTACATAGCGCAGCCCACCTTTTCCACGACGGGGAACTTGAGCACGGGTTGCGTGATTTGACCGATCTTGACAGTCTGCTTCGCCACTTTGGGCGCAACCAAGCTTTTTGGGCTGAACTTGTGGAGCGCGCCAGGGAATTGGACCTGATGCGCCCCCTTTATTACGCTTTGCGCTATACGCAATCGATTCTTGGCACACCCGTTCCGGATACGGTTCAGCAAAGCGCCCGCGCCGGTCGTCCCGTCTGGTTTGCACCAGCGCTAATGGATACCGTGTTTACTCGCGCCCTGGCGCCGGACCATCCGAGCTGCGACACCCTGTTTACAGGGCTGGCGCGCTGGTTTCTGTATGTTCGCGCTCACTATTTGCGGATGCCGCTGCACCTCCTGATCCCACACTTGATCCGTAAGGCGATCAAACGTCGGTCAGGAGATAGGGTATAGGGTATAAGAAATTTTTATACAATTGAATTATTAGGAGAAAAGCATGGACAAGCTATTGGATGTTTTTGGAAACGTTGCTGCCGCACTTGGCATTCTCATATGCATTGTGGCAGGAGTTGCCAGAGTGGGTGGAAATCATTACGTGTTTGGATACGAGGCCATCACACTATTCATCGGAGGAATCGCATTGATGGTCATGGCATGCCTGGCAAGGCTCCATCGCTTAAGTACCATCAGATGAAATCTTTTCCAATCTGGCAAAAGTTTTCGGACCGGTCCTATAAGTGACGAAAAGATTTTACCGCAAAGAACGCAAAGAAGCGCTAAAGGAAAATATCACTACGTGGTTTTCAGGGTAGCTGAATGAGGGCTTTTACTCTCATAATCATGCAGATAAAAGATATCTTACAATATAAACTTTCTGTAAAATCCAGCTGGGAAAAGAGCCTGTTTAAAGGGTTCTGTTTGCTGGCGCTGGGAATGGCGGGTATTGCCGCAGGTATTTACAGCATATTACGATTTCCGGACATGCCATATAATATACGAGAGCTATTTCTCGGAGATGGCTCACTAATCCATACTGCTGTATTTTCCCTGGCGATTCTATGGATCGGAATAAGTAGCTCTCTGATTGGATTTCAAATAGCCAGAAGTAAGGTTCCTTATCTATCAATGCCCGCTCTGCTTGCCTTATCCGGTGCCATCAGCCTTTTGCTACTGTATGGAAGCGTTACCTCAGAAAGTATTTCAGACATTGTTGGCTCCTCTAATATATACTGGTTTGTTATGAAAAAAAATATCTGGGGTGATTTTGGTATAAAAATTTTTACCTGCCTTGATTCGCCCAGAGCAATATCCCTTATTGAGCGGGTTGTCAGGTATTTGGCACTTTATAGTCCGGTCATACTCTGCCTGATAATATTCAATGCCACTTTCGTATATGGCCGCTCAGATCGATGGTTCATGGCCTTAGTCCGTTATGCAATCTATGCGTTACCCTGGTTTTTTCTTTGTAAGGTCATTGCCTTTGACTTCTCCTCGACGGACAATTTAAATGAGATTATTGCTCGCGATGGTATGTTTGGTACAGGGGGAGGGGGTTTTCTTTACCTCCTTCTTATTTTAATAAGCTTGAATGGGACTCTGCTTGCATGGGCGAGCAGAAGAGAAGGCGTTTACTGGACATTATTATTGCTGGTTTGCACCCTTCTCGCAATCCCGGCAGGCTGGTTTCTTCTAAAAAACGGGCTGGTTAAAGACCTGATCAAATATGGAACCACATATTCAGGTGTCGACTTTTTACTTGGGCCGAACCGCAAAAATCTGCTGTCTAAAAGTGAGCTGTTTTTCCGTTGGAGCCTGGTCCAGACTGCCATCGTGCTGGTTTTGGCCTATAGTCAAAGAATCGTTATTGCAATTCTGCCGATGACATCGTCAATACGCCAAACAGAAGCAAACAACAAACCGTGATCACTTTTACTTGCCAGATTCTGTTGTTTTGTGTCTTACACGCCTCTTTTCCGGCCCCGTATACACAGGGTACCTCTCAGGAACTTTCTCAGATCGAAACTGTCTAATCCACAAAGCTATCAGCAAGATGATGAGTGGATCAGTAATTTCGGGTGAATGATGGGAAAACCACATCTGTCCTATCTCGATCATACTTACCCATGCTGTGCTGATAATCACAGACCATCTCCAGTTGATATTAGATTCTTTCAGAAGCCAGACCATGCTGCCGTAAAAAAACATTTTCTCAAAAAGCACAATCGTATTCCGTAGCATATTGCCAGTAAGAAATCCATGAAGGGGTATCCACTGAAAGGCTTGTTTGCCCTCTGTGAGATTAAATGGCATGAGCCCCAAGACTGCTACCATACCAAAAGTTAGAGTAATAAGAATAGCTGTTCTTTTCTGAGAGTTTCTCAGTAGTCCCCACCACATAATAACTGCCGTCAAAGCTCCCAGGACATTTGGAAGTGTGACCACACGGTTAACGATGACAACCTGAGCAGCAAGAACACCCAGGATCATTATCACAAAATATACTATCGGCAAAAGTCTGGCACGAGCATAAGAGCACAAATGAGCGAAAATGGTCCAGGCCATAAAATCGCGAAAGATATTAGCGAATGAAAGGTCCGGATGCAGCAAAAGCGGTTTCAGCCCATGCTTGATTTCTCCCCAATCGAGCGAGGGAACGAAAGGAATAAGCCTGCATGCCATCCAACACCCCACCAGCAGCATGGGTACAGAAATCCAGACATCTTCCTCCCTCCGGCCGTCGAAAAAATGAAATCTTCTTACAACCCCAAGCCAGGCTACAGTCAAACAGCCCGCACAATTCCAGATGATATCCTGCAAGCTGGGGATGCGGCTGGGTAAAAATAATTGAAGTAACTGTAACAGAAAGGCGAACAGCAGCCCATATAATGTTATTATAAGGGCATAGGAAATGGGTTTAAAAGGGCCGCGCATAGAACGAACTCCTAAAAACCCAAAAGGCACAAACAGACCAATGTTTGACACAATGTCCCCTAATCCAGATGGCTGGCGCCAGAACATTAAAAATTTTTTTAGAATGGCAAGATCAACACTATGCAACTGAAAATTAAAAGGAAAGACAGAACCATAAGCAATGAGGAATGTAATAAGAAGGAAATACTTAAAAGCGGTCTTTTTTGTCTGGAAGGGCATTATCTGTGTGTAGCGCATAACTATTATAACCAGTTTATGTGTTAAATTCTTTAATATTATAACAGATAGATCCGCATTGATCAACAAAATAGAGACAGAGAGACAGATGGCCCCCCTGTCATTGTTGATTTGCTGCCGGAACAATCAATGATTGTCATGATAGGCAATGAGATGAAGCGATACCGGGCAAAGTGCGGGAAGTGCTGCGGGACGGACGTCCATAAGTAAATAACTTATTCAACCAATTGGTATTTATGCTTTTTAGTGGTTGCTTGGAGCTAAATTTAGAAGAAAATTAACTGAAACGTTTCTTGATAAGTTTGTAAACTTCCTTTCGATGTATTATGCCAAAAATCATAATATCATCACTGGAAACCTTAAAAACAACACGGTAATCTCCAACTCTCAATTTCCAGTAACCTTTAAGTGTTCTTTGCAATGGCTTCCCATAAATTTCAGGGTGTGTAGTCAGCCGACCCTCGATAGCTCTTTTGATCCTGCTCCTATTTTTGGCATCAATTTTAGGGAGGTCAGATTTCTTGACGTTCGGGTGATACTTGAGTTTGTATATCATAGCTTTTTAAAAAACCCGGATATTAAGACCATATATCATTATGCGATAGCGCCTTAGAGTCATTCCAGGATTTTTCTCTTTTCTCTGCAAATGCGGAAAGGGTGATATCCTCTTTAATTTCCAGGGCCTCCTTGAGCAGGTCCCTAACCTTGGCGGACAATGAAACATTATCCTTTTCTGCCAAAAGTCGGACATTTTGGTAAAGAAAATTGTCCAGGACTACGTTTATACGCGGGTTTTGAGCCGGCATGGTTTTTTCCTCCTCTTTATATTAAATTAAATGTAACAGTAGTGACACACCATGTCAAACTAAAAGGTTTTAGATGTTTTAGGTGGGTGTTTTAGGTGTCAGGTGTTTTTCCATGATCAGGGTAATTTTTCAAAATCTGATATTTGCAGATCTGGAGAAATTAAAAGGGAATCAGGAGCATCTTCCAAATCATCTGTTTTTTCGATAAGATCCTGAAGCTGCTGTTGTAATGTTTCCGCTTCTTTTTTATACGGATGCTCTAAGTTTAAGGATATAGCTTTTTTAAGACTGGATATAGCGGCCGATGTGTCTCCCATGGCGTATAAAACCTTACCCATGTGAAAGTGAATCAAGGGGTTGTCTGGCGCCTTGTTAATGGCCTCTTTTAGAATCCACAATGCCTGGTTAAAAAAGTTTTTTTTGTAATAAGCCCATCCAAGAGTATCAGCTATTGATGGATCATGGGGGCGATATTCATTGGCGGTTTGAGCAAGAGTAAAGGCTTTATCAATATTTATATCTTGTTCCAGATAAAGCCATGCTAAATTATTGGCCAGATATACAGACTTTGGATTTTTTGCAATACCTGTTTCAAGCGTAGAAACGGCTTTATTAATTTGCCACTCCTGGTTGTAAATATATGCCAGCTCTATATAGGCCTCAGGGAAATCAGGAATATGTTTAATACAGGCTTTTAATATTTTCTTTGCTTCATCTAACTCTTGTCTTTTTTTATGAATTGCTGCCAGCCTGAGGTAAGAAGTCACCAAATCCGGCTTAAGAGCAATTGCATTTTTAAAACTCTCCTTTGATTTCTGCATATTATCTAATGCAAGATAAACTTCCCCAATGACGTGATAAAGATATCCGTTTTTTGGCATATTTTTTATAGCTTTTTCAAAGATGTGCTTTTCCTCTTCAATTTTTCCTGCCTTTATAATAAAGTGTGCATACCTGAGTGCTGCATCCGCCAGGTTAGGATGGTCTGCCAGCAAGGTGCTGTAAAGTTTTATTGCCTCTTTGATCTGATTAGACTTTTCTGCAGTCATGGCCATGAAATATAATGGTGCAAAAGCCTGAGGATGCAACTGTCCGGCGGTTATGAAATTTGCCATCGCTTTATCATATTTTCCCTGAGCAAGTTGTGCATTCCCTTTAATCATATATGCCCGAAAATTTTCAGGTTCTCTGGCACACACCCTGCTTGCATGTTTAAGGCATACCTTAAATTCTTCGTTTTTATAATAGATATCAGCCAGAGACAGCTCTGCTT
>Ga0255457_1078_pt1 | contig 15267 bp, 15 predicted proteins | sample ANMaggQBNCT02L10_FD_182650 | JGI IMG/M metagenome (GOLD analysis project Ga0255457, IMG submission 182650) | Sediment cell enrichment communities from methane seep in Santa Monica Basin, California, United Staets - ANME aggregate JGI... | ecosystem: Environmental > Aquatic > Marine > Cold seeps >...
CTGAGGGAACTCGGAACTGGGTATTTTCTACGAGAAAGAATACAGTGAAACTGTTCTCGGATACGAAGATTGTTCGGTGTGATGGCTTGAAATTGGATAAGAACCCCTATATTGACCAAGACTATTTTGACTTACGAAACTGCTGCCCGATACTGAAAGGGTTATGAGACGCTTGAGCGGCATGAGGTTAAAGTCTCACGTACCGTTCTAAGATGAGGAGGAGCGGGTAACCGCTCCCTCCTTAATCGGCGGTTAATCTTTTTTGCCATGACCCATTAATCCAGAATAAATTAAAAAGTCTCGAAGAAACCCGGAATATATATATGTGGATGATAACGCGGATGGGAGTGATAAGAGATTGCTGACAACCGTCACCAAAGGGTTTATAGAGCGCATGGTATGGAATCCCGATGGATCACGGATAGCTGTTGTAACATTAGTACTCGGGAAAACGGATGACAACGGCGACATATATATGTTTAATGTGACTGAAAACGCTAAGGTGAAGGAATGATATCCGTGCTCAAGCCCTACGTTTCAAAACTGCAATCGGTAAAAATACTTCTGTGCTATCAGGCAAAATGACATGCCACAAAATGCCCTGGCCCAACCTCGATCGATTCCGGTTCCCGGCTTAAGCATACATCCTTTTGGTGCGGACACCGCATATGAAACCTGCACCCTGAAGGTATATCGAGCGGACTCGGGGTATCTCCTTTAAGATTTATTCCTTCCACATGTCCAGCTTTGGCCCCAACCCCTGGCTGCAATCTGGTTGCAGCAGATAGCAGAGCCTGTGTATACGGGTGCTTTGCGCTGGTAAAAATATCGTTTGTTTCCCCTATTTCCACCAGCCGCCCGAGATACATAACAGCGATATGATCAGCCATGATCCTGACAACATCAAGATCATGAGAGATGAAAAGATATGAGTGGTCAAACGTCTTTTGTATATCTTTCATCAGGTTAAGTATCTGTGCCTGAACCGAGACATCCAGCGATGATGTAGGTTCATCCGCAATGATAAGATCCGGATTCATTGCCAGGATCCGTGCAAGCACCACACGCTGGTTCTGACCGCCGCTAAGTTGGTATGGATAGCGTTCGATATGCTCCTTACCCAGTCCCACGGTCTCAACCAGCTCCAAAACCTTCTGCTCTCTTTCGTCCCTGGAAAGCGTACCATGTAATCTCAGAGGTTCTTCGATGCTGGCTGAGATCTTCATCCTCGGGTCAAGCGAAGAATCAGGATCCTGGAATATCATCTGCATCCTCGGCCTGATATTGCGAAGTTCTTTCCTGTTCAACGCAATAAGGTCAATGCCATCGAATAATACCTTCCCGGCTGTTGGTTCGATCAATCGCATGATCAATCTGCCGACTGTCGTTTTTCCGCATCCGCTCTCCCCGACAAGTCCCAGCGTCTTACCCTTATCGATATTAAATGAAACATCATCGACCGCCTTAACAGAGCGTTTTTTCATCAATCCGGAGAAAAAATACTTTGTTAATCCTTCAACTTGAAGCATGGAAACACCTCACAAAATGTCCGTCTTTCACTTCAGTCATCTCAGGATGCTTTTGTCTGCATATTTCCATTACATGATTACATCTGGGATGAAATCTGCAACCAACAGGAAGATCGATCAAGGATGGGCTCATACCTGGTATCGGTACAAGTCCCTTGACAGGGAGTGAATCCAGAAAACCTCTGGTGTACGGATGCAACGGGTTTCCAAACATCTCAATTACAGATGCATATTCCACCAGTTCTCCTGCATACATAAGCGCTATACGGTCACACATTTCAGCTGCCACGCCGAGATCATGGGTTATAAGGAGCATTGCCTTTGGGGCTGTTATCTCTTTCATCAATTCGACGATCTGTATCTTGATAGTAACATCAAGTCCCTTTGTGGGTTCGTCTGCAATGATCAGTGCAGGATCACATGCAAGCCCCATTGCGATCATCACTCGCTGTTTCATTCCACCGCTGAACTCATGCGGATATTCATCTGATCGTTGGGATGATGACGGTATCCTGACCGCATCGAGCATTTCGATCGCCTTTTGTTTCGCATCTTTTCTATTCAAATGCTGGTGCAATCTGATAGCTTCAGCGATCTGTTCCCCTACTTTGAGAACCGGATTCAGAGAAGTAGTTGGATTCTGGAGGATCATTGCTATCTCTTCTCCCCTGATGTTTCTCATCTCTGCCTCGCTTTTCTCAAGCAGGTTCTTTCCTTTGTAGATTATCCTTCCATCCATTACTATTTCTGACTGGATGAGACGCATGATCGAGTGCCCTAGCACCGATTTACCACAACCCGTTTCACCTATGAGGCCAAATGTCTCTTTTTTTTCGACTTTCATATCTATGGTATCAACTGCTTTTACGAGGCCGTTGGGAGTTGGGAAGTGCGTTTTCAGGTCGATTATTTCAAGTAAACTCATTCTATCACCGTTTTTCTTGGATCCAGTATGTCCCGCAGCCCGTCTCCGAGGAGATTAAAAGCCAGTACCATGACCATTATCGCAAGTCCTGGAATGATCGTAAGATGCGGTTCTGTCCGCATATACATGCGACCGGCGTTCAACATCGCACCCCATTCCGGTGTTGGGGGCTGTGGTCCAAAACCAAGAAAGCTTAAGGACGCCGCTGAAAGTATCACATAAGCCATACCGAGCGTTCCTATCACGATCACCGGACCGATGATATTCGGAAGTATGTGGCGTATCATAATATAACGGTCGCTTGCGCCCAGTGATCTTGCTGATTCCACAAATTCCTTCTCTTTTAATGATAGCACCGAACCCCGTGAAATTCTGGCATAGGCTGTCCAATCTACCACAATCAAGGCGATTATAACACTGGGAAGCCCCCGCCCGAGCAGACCCGCGATCGTCACAGCCAGGAATATGCTTGGAAATGACAGGGTGGCATCAACAAAACGCATGATCACGGCATCAATTACCCCACCGTAGTATCCTGAAACAATCCCAAGTGTAATGCCTATTGCCCCGGATATGCCAACCACAATGATCCCTACCATGAGCGATATGCGGGCGCCGTATAACAACCTGGAGAGCACACATCTCCCCAGATGGTCAGTTCCAAGCGGATATTCGCTTACTGTAAATGGAGATATCAGCCGGTCATCCAGACAGGCCGTGTTCGGGTTATTTGGTGATAACTGGGGTGCGAAGACTGCCATAAGGCAGAGTAGTAAGATAATAATAGCGCCAAGAGTTGCCGGTCTGCTCTCATTGAGCCGCCTGGCAATATCCATAAACTGGTTTTTATGTTGTTTCATAGCGGATCCTCGGATCAAGATATCGGTATGAGATGTCAACGACCAGATTGACTGTCACAAAAAGAAGGGCAACAAATACCATGCATCCCTGAACCATTATATAATCCCTCATGTTAATTGAATCAACTATCAACCTGCCAATACCTGGCCAGCCAAAGATTGTTTCGACAACAACCGAACCGTTTAACAGATATCCAAAATTCAGGCCGACCATGGTCACAAACGGGATCAGTGCGTTTTTCAGGGCGTGTTTGCCAATGACCATGTATTCAGGCACACCTTTTGCACGAGCGGTCAGTATATAGTCCTGCCCGAGTACCTCAAGCATACTCGATCTCATTAATCTTGCAGTGACTGCAGCAGAACCGGTCCCCAGAGTCAAGGCTGGTAATATGATATGTTCAAGATCGCCGCTGGTTCCATAACCTGCAACAGGAAGCCAGTCAAGATATATTCCAAAAAGCAGCATGAGTAACAGTCCCAGCCAGAAATTTGGCATGGAAACCCCAAGTGATGCACCAACCATACAGGATATGTCCAGGGCTGAGTTATGTTTGATCGCAGAGATGATCCCAAGTGGGATCGAGATGATCAGTGAAATGATCAGACTTACGACCGCAAGCTTGAATGTAGCTCCGAATGATGTTGTTATATGGTCAAAAACCGGTTTTTCGGTTCGGTACGAGTATCCGAGGTCACCATGCAAAACATTGTTCAACCAGATGAGATACTGGATGTGCAGCGGTTTGTCAAGTCCCATCTTTATCCTGAATTCCTCTACTGATTTTGGATTAACAGCTCCATCCGGTCCTGTTAGCAGCGTTTCTGCAGGATCGCCGGGTGCAAAATAGATTATCGAGAAACTCGCCACCGAAACCAACAGCAGTGCAGGGATCAACTGAAGTATGCGTTTCAATATATAGTCAAGCATGTTATTGTCCACCCTGGAAACAATTAAATTTGCTGTTTAAATCCACTGGAATTTCATGTTATTTTTCCCCAAGCGCTAAATAAAGCGATGGTTTATTTGCAATTCTATATGCCAGAGGTCTGTTTTCAGTTTCAAATTTCTCAAGTTCTTCAAGATTATCCAGTGATATATTCTTTAATCCTGCTTTACTGAATAGATCAACAACATCGTCTGGTGTACTTCCGCTAAAAAATGGCAAGCGATTTTTTATCCTGTCATAGTGGCTTGTGAACAAACGCGGATCCCTTTTTTCAGTCATGGAAACGAGCATCTTGCTGATAAATCTGCGCAAACGCATGTTTATTGCATAATCGTGCCACTTTCCGTCGATCAGAATGATCTTACCCCCTGACCTCACAGTGCGGCTCCATTCATTGACAGCAGATCCAGGATCTGGTATTGTCCAGAGAAGATGCCTGTTTATCACAATGTCAAATATCTCATCTTCAAATAGCAGGTTTTCCGCATCAGCATGCATTAGATCAATACTTAATCCCATTTTACCAGCGTTATGCCTTGCCTTTTCCAGCATGCCTTTAGAGATATCAATTCCTGTTACGCTGTGCCCCATTTCAGAAAAAAGCAGAGCTAAAAATCCAGTACCGACCCCTACATCCAGGATACTTAGGCGCTCATCTGTGCAAATCGCATTTTTTAATATGCCCTTCCAGAGGTGCTGCGCCTCATCCTGTGATCTATATGAATTTTTACCATAGGTCTGGCTTCTTTTGTCCCAGTGCAACTTGATAATGTTTTTGTCATCCATTTATAGACTTCTTTTTAATTTTCTATTTGTCATGTATTCCTGGCAATGAGGAACATAAACTGCCGGATAAAAAGATCCCGGATGTTGAATAAAATGGTATAACCAAAACGGCATACAAGCAGCATACCATTTTGCCTGGAATTCCGAAATTTGCACAACTATCTCCCGATATATATGTCCCTTGTGAGGAAAGTTATCTCGTTTGGATATATTTCATAACCTATCACTCCGATATTATATCCCACAAGTTCATTTTCATGGAAAATGAACATCTCAGGACATTCTTCCACAATGATCTCCTGTACCTGATCGTAGTATTCCTTCCTGGCATCCTGGTCCATAGCAGTCCTTGAATCTGCTAACAGCGAATCTACTGCAGGATTAGAATAACGGATCCATCCGTTCTCTTTATACCCGGCTGTTGAGTCGAAATGATGGGTGAGTAAATAGTCAGGATCGCCAGTTGGCGCCACACCATACGAATAAAACGCCATATCATAGTCACCATTGGTCATTGCTTCTTTTATGGCAGATGATCCAAGGAGTTCAACGCTCACATCAATACCGATATCTTCCAGCTGGGTCTCTATCACTTCTGCACTGGGTTGCATTGCAGAGCGTGTAGTGTACGTCATCAGGGTAAGATGGAAATCCTCTCCATTGTATTCCAGCATACCGTCACTATCGATATCGGTGATCCCTGCATCTGCCAGTAGTGATAGTGCTGTATCTTTATTATGCTGATATCCTGCAAGTTCAGCGTTTGTCCACGGGAAGATCGATGGGAACACACCGGCAGCCAAAACGCCGCCAACACCTTCCAAAGCCGCATCAACAACCACATCACGATCAATGGCATAATTGATAGCCTGCCTTACCCTGATATCATCAAGTGGTGCTTTTCCGGTGTTCACAAAGATAAAGTAAAGACGCATTGTCTCTTTAGTCATGACATTAAGACCGGGATTGCTCTCTATTGTGCTTACCTGGGGAAATGGCAGACCCCGCGCTATATCATTATCTCCGCTTTCCAGCGTCAATGCCCTGGTTTCACCAGCACTGATATAGGATAAAGTTGCACTTTCGAGCTTGACCCCTCCGTCCCAATATTTCTCATTTCTGACAACAGAAAGACTTACTTCCTGTTCATAATTATCATACATGAAAGGACCTGTACCCACAGGATGAGTGTCGAGATTGTCAGCATCAGGACTTACTATGGATACGAGTGGATTGGTCAGGCTTGCTATGGTTGGCGCATACGGCTCGGCTGTAGTGATCCTTACCGTATGTTCATCCACAGCAGTAATAGAAGCAATGTGATCATACTCGCTGGATCTTGAATTCGACTCATCCATGACCCGGGCAAAGGAATACACCACAGCATTTGCATTAAATGGACTGCCGTCATGAAATACAACATCCTCTCGCAAATGGATGAGCCATTCGTTATCATTTACCTGTGTATACCCGGTGGCAAGTTCTGGTGTGAGTCTCATCTCATCGTCATATTTGAACAGCGTTTCATAGATGCCGGCCTTCCTCACATACCATCCATTCCATCCATTTGCAGGGTCAAGTGTGCTTTTAGGTCCGAATATCATCGCTGCTTTTAGATGTCCTCCCGGGAACGGGGCCTGCTCAAGGATGATCGACTCAATAAGGGTGACATCCTGCATATTTATATTATCATCCTGGTTCGCATCTGCTGATGTGGTGGTGGGATCATATTCGAGGATCATTCGCTCTAGCCAGGTGACATCCTGCATATTGATCTGTGTATCTTCATTTGCATCTCCATAGAGATGCGCACTTACGGATGGTATCAATACCAGAAGCAGTACGCTTATGAATATTCCGGATCGAATTTTTCTTTTCATGTAGATCACCGAGTATACTTTATTCCTTTTTCCTGAGTACAAGAAACGCTGCTGCAATTACACTTATCAGAAACAGTGACCCTGGCCCTGGTGTTTTATGTTCGGCTTCATCTGTAGAAACCGGTGTGCCGGGTGCGGCACCCCGGACACCGTTCCAGTTTGCAGGTATCACCTGTGCCATAGTATTGACAAGCAATCCGTCAGATATATCTATAACGCAATCTCCGGGCACTATCGTCTCGAAGTGTATCGTTGCGAGTGTTCCTGATCCTGACACGCCATCTATATCAGGAAGATTGAAGAGCACCCGGATGGTATTTTTTCTAACAGGGGCCCAGCCATAAACTGGTATTGTTGTTTTGGCGATAGTCCCATCATCTATGCCTGTGACTTGCACGAGTGCCGGATCAAAATGGAGATCAAACTGCCCTGAATCCAGGTCGGTGACATTCTCGATCTCTATTGTGACACTGAAATCATCAACTGCTTTTTCAGGGGCATTGACATTTACGTTTGTCTGGTATGCTGTTGCGGGGTTCAAAAGCAGTATCAATATTATTGAAATTATGGCAATTCTTGAGATTATTTGTGATAATGACATGGATATGTGTTACATTAATAAACATTTATAAGTATTTCGTATGAATTAGTATGACATTTACACGACACATTTCCATGACGTCAAGATTGGCTTGTAATTTTGTAGATATTCCCCTAATTTTTGTGACAATAAAAGCTTAGCCAGCACCCAAAAAATTGTGGAAGTGAGTATAGAAGCAGTTTGCTGAAGTTTATAGATGAAATACGGGCCGATCTTGACGTTATGGATGAGCAATAAACCACAGAGAGCACAGAGGACACAGAGAGTAAAATCAGTTACAAGCTATGTGTTTCTCTGTGGTTGAATTATAATTATCTGAAGATCAAAGGTATCCATTTCAAAAAGTATGGTCAAATGTAAAATCAATGTAGACACAGATTTCACAGATTACACTGATTTTCACAACCACTATCAATTTGTGTAATCAGTGCAATCTGTGTCTTAAAGTTCTGAGCACTATGATAAATTACCATTTAATTTGAAGGGGATACGATCAAAGTGTTAAAATATTAGGTTCTTGACCATGGTTACACAACCAGCGGTTCTGGTCTGGCCGATGGAATACTTGGAATTGATCTATGAAGTTCATGATCCAAGTTTAATTATGGCTTCGGCCAGGTCTCCGCCTGAGCTTTCCAGGGCTGCCTTCGCTTCATCAGGAGTCTTTCCGGTCTGCTCCGCCACCAGTGCCACATCTTCATCCGGAATTGGGGTTTCACGTGGGACTTCTCTTGGATTACCTACAATCTGGTATGTAAGCATACCCGGAGCTGCCACTTTTGTCACGCTGGCATCATCAAAGATGATATCAGTGTCTGGAGTCCGTATAATTACCTGTTCCACATTTTCGATCTCTTTTGTGTCTATCCCCATCTGTTTCATCATCTGGTTCATGGCCCTGGGATTGACTCCTCGCATTCCGGCTGGTTTTTTTGCCATTTTTTTCACCTGCAATTTAGATATAGCACCCATTATTAATACATTGTTCTAATTTTATGAAAATTCCTACACTCCCTGTTTTATTCCATATTAATTGCACATAGCCAAATTTCCAGGATTTTTAACTATAGCAAATCTTATATGTCACAAATGTTATAACATTGTTATAACAATGCTAATAAATATCAGAAAAATAGGAAACAGTCAAGGAATCATAATTCCAAAATACGTTTTACAAGAACTAGGTTACCCCAAGACTGTGGAAATAACCCCTACCAAAGACGGTATTTTTATAAGTCCGATAGCTGGCAAAAACGTCAGGCGTAAACCAAGAAATAAAGACGAAACTGATGGATTTTACGATCTAATGAAATCAAAAATTGAAAACAATATAGCTATTGGAAAGACTACATGGATTGGAAATAGAGAAATGGAGAGAAGAATATAATTACAGAATTAGAAAAAATATCATCTATCGAGAATTTGGTTGATAGAAAAATATATTTTATGGGACTGTTGACACAAGAAGCTGAAAAAAAAGGTGAAAAACCCATTGTTGTGGGCGGTTCGGCTGTGGATTTCTATACCGAAGGAATTTATCAAAGTTATGATATAGATCTTGTAAGCAATAGAAAAATAATTGGTAAAATATTGGAAAATTTATTCAACTTCAAACCAAGTGGAAAGAATTGGATAAATGAACAAATTGGTCTTTCTGTAGAGATTCCAGACAGTCGTCTGGCTGGAGATAAAGATAAAGTAACGGTAATAAGAATTGGAAACTTAAATGTCTATGTAATTGGATTTGAAGATTTAATAATTGACCGTCTTAATGCATGTGTTCATTGGGAATCTCAAACAGATTGTGACCAAGCACAGTTTATGATTAGAATTTATCGAGAGCGGTTAGATTTTGAGTATTTGGAAAAAAGGGCTAAGAGTGAGGGAATTCTGAAGAGACTAAGAAAATATTGCAAAGAATGGAATATACCTTCGTAAATGGGAATGTGATGATTTTATTGTGGTGCAGTTGAAATCAAGGGCCATGTTCGCACCAACTAATTATTTTAAAGCCGATTCCTGGGGGTCCGGGAGGGTGAAAGAGGTAAAGGCAAGGGCAGGGTTTGATAACCAACCACACTTCTAAGAACATTCTATATTAATTACACATAGCCAAAACTTCAGGTCATTTAATGTCATTCACGGAATATGCAAAACATTAAATATTCAAAATTTATATATTGTTCGAAATAAAAAAGTATGGCTTTTGATATAGATATTCTATGACTAAAAAACACAAAAAGAGAAATGCAAAAAGTAACAACATGTCTGTGGTAAAATATGGATAAAATTGACCAATATCTCCAGAAATTCGGAAACATCAAACGTTCCACATGTGGAACCATAAATATCGACCCACTACAGCGAGGCGGGATACTGACCGACGAGGCCAGGGCGGCACTGATGGAGTGGGGCGACGGATATTCAATATGTGATTTCTGTCCAGGTGCCCTGGACCAGATCAAGACACCCCCGATCTATGATTTTATTCATAAGGCCTTACCTGGGTTCCTGGGTATTGACGAGGCCAGGGTGACCAATGGTGCCAGGGAGTCCAAGTTCGCAATTATGCACTCCATGGCAAGGGATGGTGACTGGATAGTCCTTGACCAGAGCGCACATTATTCCTCACATGTAGCTGCACAGCGTGCCCGGCTCAATATCAAGGCCGTACCCAATTCCGGTTCCCCGGATTACCATACCGGGGCTGATGGATATGCAGATGCCATTGAAGAAGTTATCAGGGAATCGGGCAAGTCTCCTGCACTGGCACTGGTCACATACCCTGACGGCAACTACGGCAACCTGCCCGATGTTAAAAGAATAGCAGCCGTGTGCCACCAGTACGATGTGCCCCTGATCTTAAACGGCGCATATTCAGTAGGCAGGATGCCTGTAAATGCAAAAGAACTGGATGTTGATTTCATAGTTGGCAGCGGGCATAAATCCATGGCAGCATCCGGTCCGATAGGCGTGCTCGGGGTATCAAAAGAATATTCAGATATAGTATTTGAGAAATCACCTACAAATAAGCTCAAGGAGATAGAACTGCTGGGATGTACTGCCAGGGGTGCTACTATCATGACAATGATCGCATCCTTCCCTAAAGTGGTGGAGCGTACCAGGCACTGGGATGAGGAAGTGGAAAAAGCCAGGTGGTTCTCGTCACAACTGGAAGGCCTGGGACTGGTACAAATGGGTGATAAGCCCCACAACCACGACCTGATGTTCTTTGAGGCGCCTGTGCTGTACGAGATGTCACAGACCGCAAAAGGCGGGCGGTATTTCCTTTATAAGGAATTAAAGGCTCGCAAGATACACGGTATCAAGGCCGGGTTGACAAAGTTCTTCAAGCTCAGCACCTTCGGAGTATCCAGGGATGACCTGGGAACGGTGGTGTCTGCTTTTGATGAGATCATCAATTCATAATAGGCCCGGGTAATTATTTCAGGATATCTCCAACATTGTGTGGGCAATAGTTTGCCTAAATCATCGGAGAAATCGAAAATCATGACCGGATTTACAGGATCGACAGGATACTGGTTGCCATTCCATCCTGTGCATCATGTAAATCCTGTCCATAAAGCCAAGTCGTGAGATTCCATGTTCCATGATATGTTCCATGATATGTTCCTGAACAATGAAGTTACCCACACGATGTTAAAGAGAGCCTTATTTCATCAGGAATAAATGTTTTCCAGGTTTCACTTATCAACCATATCAAATGGCATCGGAGTGCCTTCGGGAATTGAATGAATATACCTGTTCCTGAATTCCTTGTCACGCATCAGGCATGATGGTGGGGTTTTCCTGTAGGTTTTACCCATGCGCTTCCAGATATCTTTCAGCGGTTCATCCCTGATATTCCCGAACTTCAGCGGCGTATAAGCACAGGGCAGCACGTCGCCTCCCGATGTGATATGTACCCACCTTCGGCCGGCAAAACAGCCGAACATGTCGGGGCCCATGAAGAAGGGAAATGCAGTAATACGGGGTCCGTCCCTGAGCTTGTTCTTATCTTTCTGGAACCGTCCCAGCCTGTCCACGTCATTTGGACCGATGGTCTCGTCCTCATGGTCCAGCCACCGCCCCACTGCAATGATCTCATAGAGTGACATCTCGTGCATACCCTTATTCTCTGCAAGAGTATAGAAATCCTCAAGCTCGTCAATATTATCAGGCGAGACCACCACGAACATATCAGTAAGGATACCGGCCGCAAGGGCATTGTCAATACCTTTCATTGCATCCTCATATGAGCCGGCCCGTCCCCTCACCCTTTCGTGTTCCTCCTGGCGGGGGCTGTCAATACTGATCCTTACGGCATACAATCCTGCCGCTTTTAGTTCTTTAGCCTTCTCAGGTGTCAGCCCGTACCCGGACGAGAAAGAGGTGGCAATGGCCCTGGACTTATCCACATGCCTGACCATGTCGGCAAGGTCATGCCTGAGCATGGGCTCGCCGCCGTCAAAGGATATGAGATATGAGCCCAGTTCAATGGATTCATCGACCACCCTGTTTACTTCATCCAATGAGAGTTCGGGGTCTGCAATGATATCGGCGGCGCCGCAGTGGATGCACTTGTTTGGACAGCGCATGGTGATGCCGATAGATGACTGGTCAGGCACCCTTTTTTTCAATACTGAAGCAATCTGGGCAGAGATCAGGCGGTCAAAGGCAGTACTGGGTATCGGGGGTGCCCAGGATGAGAAGATGATCTTCTTGTCGTCAACAGAAATGGGTTTTTCTTCGAGGAATAGTTTGTTAATACGGTTGACGATTGGTTTTGCCACAGGTGAAAGTGTGCCTTCCGGCACCAATTGTACTTTACCGTTCTCGGTATTGGCGTTTAGTTTAATGTATGATTTATCATATACTCTCATTTATTCCCAACATCCTTTTAGAGCCGGAGTGAATATGAAGTTATACCCCATATTTTGAAGGACATCCCATTACAAGGAAATTAGCCTCTACTTTATTCTCTGATACCAGAATACCTCTTACAGATACTTTCTCACCATCGCCCAGTCCGTCAGGGCGGTCACCGCGGTATAATACCTCGAGATCTGCATTACCATCTGTCAATATGAAACCAGTTTCTTCTGCACCGATATTTAACGTACCCTGCTTCACATTACCTGTGATATATACGGGCTGGTCAATATAAGCTGTAACGTTCTGGGTAACTTCAGTCACTGTGAGGTATTCTGATGAAAAGTCCAGCCCCCACATTCCGATGATGGCTATTAGTATGATCGCTACAAAAGAGATTGTAACCTTATCTTTTTTCCTCATGGTATCTTTTTTCCGAATATCTAATCCTTAAGATGTCCTAATAATTCCATCTGCCTGTTGAGCTGTTTTCGTGTCTGTAAGAGCATGAATATATAGACAAGGAAAACAACCCATACAATACCGAATGCTGTCAACATGGATCTGGCATATACCAGGTTCGATATTAGAGTTTCCACAATATCGAATCTACATGTATTTATGGGACTTATAATTAATGAACTGATATTTCACTGTTCATATATAATTGTGTAGAGATTGTATTCATTTCACATGGAGTAAATCAGATGCAAGCTCGGTGTTTCTCTGTGGTTAAATTATAATTGTCTGAAAATCAAAATGTTAATATATTAGTATCGATGATTTCTATTGAAGTCATCTATCAAATATTAGGTTTTTGACTATAGACGGACATGTTCATTTCTCTCCACACCTTCCTTTTTCCACATTACCGGTTGTACCTCTCCGAGTCTATGTACACCATATCCCTGGGTATCTCGTGTTTGTGCCGGTCCAGGTAATCGCTTATTTGTTTCATATCTTTGGGATAATACCGTGCGATACTCTTCCCGTACTCAACACCCTCACTGCTCAGTACATATTCATATCTCTGGGACCAGTGACCATTCATATCATAATAACGCAGGTCCTCGTCTACCAGGCCCATGGCTGTCAATTTCTGGATATCCTCGAACAAGCTGTCCGAATACGGGAAACCGTACCTGTCATGGAAGCGGTAATCCAGCAGGTTACCCAGACGTTCCTGCTGTCCCAGGTGCCTGACCAACTTGTACAGGCAGGTAATGTTCCTAATGCGCGGGATCAACAATCGCGTACCATCTTCCTTAGAGAACATGTTATGCAGGCAGTAGAACAGCAGCATAACGCCTTCGATGTTCAGGTATATATCGTTCCTGGTAAAACGTAAAAGGTTAGGAGACAGCTCCTCGATCATGTCCAGTATGTCACCGGATATGACCTCCAGTTCCCCTGGTTTTATTCCTGAGAACACACACAGGGATATCTGGCGGGATATGGATCTTACCAGGCCATTGGCAAGGGCCGATTCGTCGTACAGGAAGTGTTCTTCCCCACCCCTCAGGATACGGGTGCCCTTTGGTACACCCTTGGCTACGGACAGGTCGATCAGCACTGGTATGTCATAGTGCCTGGAAAAGCGCTTAGCCAATTCCCGCTCGAACATCTTCTTGGCAGCACCGTAACGTGCAATAGTGGACAGCGCCATCCTTATACTGGGTTTTAGTGTTTTCTGGTTGAACCGTACCGCAGTATTACATATCCTCCCTTCCCTGATGCGCTGGAGCATATCCCCTGCAGAAGGGGGACCTTGCTGCCTGATAAAATCCAGCAGGTCGCCGTCATTGAAGATCGTAAAGAACTCAGAGAGACTCAGTACAATGGCAGTGCGATCCTCCATCGTATCAAGGGTATCTTCCAGGGCCCTGAGCAGCATTGCACGAACACTCTGGGTTACCGGATTATGGATAATGGCAGAATAGTGGTGTGAACGGGCAATAAGCATTGATTCTGCTGCCGCGATGGCCATATCCTCCCCATAACTATCAGTACCACCCAGCACAATGCGATTCTGATCCATAGTCAGGCTGCCGACGATCTGTTCCACATCGATCAGTCCCAGGGACACGCCTGTATGGTATGAATCACGCATGAGAAAATCGATCCTGTCGGCATCGATATCACCAGACACTATCTGGGATAGATAGGGTTTTCCTGAATTCTCAACATCCCCTGTAGCCATTGCAGAGATCTCTTTGAAGAAAACATTGACATCGACCCCGAATTGGGATATCACCTCACCAGCTATGCTGTCATACATCGGGAAATTATTTGTAATAATGTGGGCCGTGAATGTCTCATGGCTGGAAAATCGTATCCCGTTTATCACAGGCATATAATCCGGGTTCCTTGCCAGTACTGCCTCCACAGAATGGGAGAACGCGGAATGCCCTACATCGTGCAGCAATGCAGCCACTCTTACCTTCTGCACTTCGGTTTCATCCAGTCCCAGGGTCCGTGCGATAAGGTTTGCCACATACATAGCACCGATGCTGTGCTCATACCTGGTGTGGTTGGCACCTGGAAATGCAATATCTGCCAGCCCCAACTGCTGGATACGCCGCAGACGCTGCATCTCACGGGTCCCGATAAGAAGAGACTCCAGGTGGCTTATGGGAATATGCCCGTGCAGGGGATCATGGATATTTCCGGCAGGTTGCATGGATTGTTATTTATACAGATGACACTTAAAAACTTGGATATAGCTGTTGTGAATAACTTTTTATATAATTCACTCGCTTATGTGGATTTGCAATCCTCTATGATGTTTTTATCAAAACACGTTGTATTTTTATTAAAATACATTGTATTTTTATCAAAACACGTTGTGGACTCGTAGGGTAGCC
>Ga0255457_1082_pt1 | contig 13773 bp, 15 predicted proteins | sample ANMaggQBNCT02L10_FD_182650 | JGI IMG/M metagenome (GOLD analysis project Ga0255457, IMG submission 182650) | Sediment cell enrichment communities from methane seep in Santa Monica Basin, California, United Staets - ANME aggregate JGI... | ecosystem: Environmental > Aquatic > Marine > Cold seeps >...
TAGTGACAATGTTGATTTGTCAAAGGTGGGTTAAAAGAGTGGTTTCCTTCGTTTTCCACGAACAGGCTTGTTGAGATATATGCGATATACGGCGGCACTCCGAAATACCTCGAAGACGTTGAGAGCAGGGACGTCATGGCAAACATACAACGTATGCTGTCCAGAACAGGCATTCTTTACAACGAGCCCGAGATCCTGATAAAAACTGAGATATCAGACAGTTATAGCTACTTCAACATCTTAAAAAACATCTCAAAGGGTGTATCGAGATCGTCTGAAATTGCTGCTAGCTCCGGCTTAAAAACGACTTCGATCGACTATTATCTTAATGTCCTGATCAACGATATGGATATCCTGAAAAAAGAGGTTCCGGTTACAGAACAGGAAAAAAGCAAAAAAAGTATCTACCTGATAAAAGACAATTTCTTTAGATTCTGGTTCAGGTACATATACCCGAACTATTCCGAGCTTGAGATAGGAAACACTTCGCGTGTGATGGAAAAGATAACTGCGGAATTGAACACATTTACAGGTAGATCATTTGAAGATATAGCGCAGCAGTTTTTGATCGAACTGAACAGATCAAATAAACTTCCTTTTGTTTTTGGGAAGATCGGAAGGCAGTGGGGCAGGTTCAGGGGTGAGAAAGGGAAGAATACCTATGAAATCGATATTGTTGCTTTAAATGAAAATACAAAGGATATCCTGTTTTGTGAGTGCAAATGGGAGAACAAAAAGACGGATGCTGGTGTTTTAGAGGGTCTGCAAAAGAAATCCGGATTCGTTAACTGGTATACCGGGGAAAGAAATGAATATTTTGCAGTGATATCGAAAGCTGGTTTTACACGCAGGGCAGAGAAGTTTGCAGATCAGGAGGGGTTTTTGTTGTTTGATCTGGGAGATTTTGAAAATATTGCGGATACAGATTTTTAAACAAAGCGCAAGTGCTTTGAAAAACACTGAGTGTGCAGAGGAACGAAGAGAAAAACAAAAATGCTCTGTGCACTCTATGTGCTCTGTGGCTGAAAAATCATATAAATTATATATTTTAACAGCCATGGTGACCATCGGCAGCACCATCACTCATCTGTAGCCGCCTGCGCATCACTATGCAGCCGTACCTGGCTATAATCATATCCAAACCGCGGCTCAAAATAAGCACGCTCAGATTCTGCCAGAGGCCGTCCGTCGACTTTGACTTGACTTTCAAAGATAATTGAAAATCGCCGTATTTTTTGAAAAAACCCGCATCCCACGCCTTCGTCACACATTTATATGCTTAGTCCCTAACTATTCAATTCACAAAATAAACTATCTTGATGTTGAAATATAACAAAACATTTATATAAGTATAGTCCCTATTACTACACCATGGTATTTTTAGAAAAGAAAAAACTGAAAGGTCATACTTACTGGTACGCCTCAGAACGCGGACTGGTAGACGGAAAGATCAAACGAACCTGGCAAGAATATCTTGGAACAACAGAAACGATCATAGAATGCATAAGAAAATCAAAAGAACTGCCACACATCAAAATAAAATCCTTTCAATATGGAAAAACAGCAGCCCTCATCTCCATATCCGACGAACTAAACTTCATTGACATCGTAAACAAACACACCAACAAAAAACAAATCGAAGGCCTGACAATAGGTCAATACCTCCTCCTGAACATTATCGGACGATGCGATGGAACACTATCAGAAAATGCCATGCAGAAATGGTTCGACAAATCCTCAATGAGCATATTATGGAAATTCCCACACAAACTTACCTGCCAAAACTTCCTTAAGCACTACAAATACATAGATCATGAAACCAGCAAAAAGATCGAAGACGACCTATGCAAAGTACTCATCGAGAAAGGCATAACGCCCAAGATACTTTTCCTTGATGAAACCAACTGGTTCAACTACATCAAAAAAGGAGAAGAACTGGCACAAAACGGGAACAACAAACAGTACAGAAATCACATGAAACAAATATGTATGGGGTTAGCCGTATCTGAAGATAATATCCCCTTCATGCATGAAGTCTACAAGGGGAACAAACATGATGCAAAGATATTTCCTGAACTGATCGATGCACTAACAGATAGATTGACCAATCTGAAGATAACCACTGAAGAGATGATACTGGTTTTTGACAAGGGCAATAACTCCGAGATAAATATCAAAGATGTGATGTCCAAAATGCATATTGTAGCTTCTGCAAAACACAGCCATACGGAAGAACTTTTGTATGTTCCGCTTGAGGATTACAAATATCTGTACACAAACTCCAAAGGGCACGAAATCTACGGTTACAGAAAAAAATATGAATTATTTGGAGAGGATTTTACTACTGTTGTTCTTTACAATGGAGCCTCGTACAAAAAGCAGAAGAAGGGCTGTGAGGGAAGCAAAGCAAAGATCTGGGAAAAGCTTGAAGACCTGAAGAGGAGGCTGGGGAGTAACAGGGGAAAGGAGAGGGATAAAAGCAGCGTGGAGAGGGAATTCAATGATATCATTTATAAGGATTTCAGATCAGTATTTGGCCATAAGGTTGGTGAGATACCAGAAGGTAAGAAAAAACCGAGTTTGGAGATATGGATTGAGAAAGAGGTGGAAGAGCTACGCTACGCAGGTTTTGGAAAGACTATTTTCTTTACTGATATGCATATCTGGCATTCCGAAAAGATAGCAAAGACCTACAACCAGAAGTATCTTGTCGAGGATGATTTCAAGCTACTGAATGATGTACTTCTTGTTCCGGTTGGTCCAATTAATCATCATAAGGATTTCAATATCAGGGCACACATTTTCTTGTGTATTATTGGGATGATTTTCTACAGATATTTGGCATGGAAGTGCAAATTTCTTGGATTGAGCATTAGACGGCTTGTGGAGGAGTTAGGGGGAATTCGTCTTGCTCTTGTGCAGGGGAAGACGGGTGGCAAGGTTGATTTGGTTGTTGAGGAGATGGATGCAAAACAAGCCAGGTTGTTCTCTTTGCTGGATTTGGGGAAATTTATGGGAAAGTAGGTAAATCGGTTGCTGGCGGATTAATGTTTTGATAGGGACTACATTGATTGGGTTGCATGATAGTGTTTTTCACCACATCTTTGAAAGTCAAGTTTGATTGTATTAATCTGCGATTCAAGATCATTAGTAACTTCAGAAGTTGCATCCTCCCTGCTCTTTGCTTGAAGCATCTCTTCTTCCTCTTCTTCTTCAACTTGTCTTTGGGCCAATGGTGCGATCTAATCAATAAGCGGTTTTGTCGCAAGGATTTCTTCTTCCTCCTCTGGCTCAACCTGCCGCTGCACCCCCGGCTGAGGCATCCGCATCACCGCATCCGCCACTCGGTCTGCCTCCTGTTCATACACCTCCCCGGGCTGCCCTATCCTCAGCTTTGCCTGCAAAGCCCCTGACCTCATCAACCTCAACACAGCCTGATTCCCTGCAGTCCTCTGTAAAAACAGTATGTGGTCCACTGGAGTATCCATCGACTGCAAATGTTCAGTCTTCCGCACCCAGGAATTCGAACTCGATTTCTTTACATCAGGTGGTTTAACAATTTGACCAACTTTTTCTCCCATCTTTTTTCACTTCCCTATTTACAATCACTCATATAGTGCATATTATATGAAAAGCAGGACCTTTCTAATTGCCTCACAGTACGCCGTGGTGAGAGACCCCGACCTTAGAAATAGTTGCAGGGAAGTGCTGAACATGCTGCCAGAGGCTGCCCGCCGCCTTTGATCGCATTGGTCTATGATTCAAGATCATTGGAAACTTCAGGAGTTGCATCTTCCATGCTCATTGCCTGAAGGAGTTCTTCTTATTTTTCTTTTTCAATATGTCTTTGGACCAGGGGTGTAATCTAATCAATGAGTGACATTCAAATTGCCATCTATTCTACAATTGGAATTGGTGTTTGGCCAATATATTTCCAAGTAGTAGGTACTCTTGGGTAGTTTGCCCCAGGTTTGAATGCCAGTTCCTGGAACTGGATAGCTTTTGCTTCCATGGTCTTTATCCCACATATACCACCGGTACCGCCAAAGAGTAATTGTATATTTTGATTTTGCCGGACAAGATGCTGGTCTTCTCCATCTTGTTGTGCTTTCGACTCTCACGAAACCACTGGTGACACTAAATTTCCGTGATTTCGGTAGTCTAGTTGTAATATCGAAAATTCCACGCCAAGCACTCAGTACATAAGGACTAACCGACTGAGTTACTCGAACCGATCTACCAGTCACTACTCGATTAGCAGCAGAAACAGCTTCTTGTTCCGCTGCATCTTTTGGATTGCTTAATGTCAATTCACCCCACACATTCGATTTATTAAATGTCTGTTGTTGTATAGTATGTGTCAATTCATGAGCCAGTAAACGCTTACCCTCAATGGCTTCGGGATTATATTTCCCCTCGTTGAAAAAAATATGATTCTTATGCGTGAAGGCTTGAGCACCTATATCCTGACTCATCTGAACAGCCTGAGAATCCGTATGAATCCTGACTTTCCCAAAATCGATATCAAAGGCGTGTTCAAACTCGCTCCTTGCTTTTTTAGTCAAGGGGCGTCCTCCCGATTTTACACTACTGAGCCCGGCGACAAAATCATTCCAAAGTGGCGAATGTTTTACGTAGCTTGCTCGTGCATCGCTGTGCACGCGCACATTACCAAAATCCGCCCCCAAGCGCGGTTCGAAGAAGGCCCGTTCGGACGCGGACAGTGGCTGCCCTGCACCTTTGATAGACTGGATATCACGCCCCATTTCAGGAGTGACCTCTGGAGCCGGGCCAGCGAGACTTTTTGGTTGAATTTCTTCTTCCTCCTCTTCTGGTTCGACCTGCCTTTGGACCAATGGAGTGGTCTCTTCGACAAGCGGTTTGGCATTAAGCGTTTCTTCTTCCTCTTCCTCAGGTTCCTCTTGACGCTGCACTTGAACCAACGGTGTGATCTGGCTGGCAAGTGGTTTGGATTGTAACGTCTCCTCCTCTTCCTCTTCAGGCTCAACCTGTCGCTGCACCACCGGCTCAGGCATTCGCATCACTTGCTCCGCCACCCGGTCAGCCTCCTGCTCATACACATCCCCATGCTGCCCGATCCTTAGCTTCGCCTGCAAAGCCCTGGACTTCATCAACCTCGACACAGCCTGATTCCCCGCAGTTCTCTGCAAAAACAGGATGCGATCCACCGGAGTATTCATAGACTGCAAACACTCACTCCTTCGCACCCGGGAATTCGAATTCGATTGCTTTACCTCAGGCGTTTTGGCAACCAGACCGGCTCTTTCCCCCATCTTTTATCATCTCCCTATATGATCAAGATATTTAGCAGTTATATTTAAATCTTCTTTAACAGTATATAAACTTATGCAGGGCTTGCGAGGGTTCACACCAGAAAGCTCACCCAACCTCAACCACAGGCTCCCCCGGATCAAGCACAGCAAGATCAACCGCCTTCTCATGCAGCACCTCATCCCCGCTTTTCACCTGCAGCGTATAGCTGTCCACAGGAACATCAGTAAAAACATAGTACCCGCTCGGGTTCAACACCGCTTTCACTTCAGGCTCCTTAAGCCACACCGAGACCGCCCCTGTAAACATTCCATCCGACACCAGTACTGCCAGCGATAAACTTGTACTGAACACCTCATCAAGCACCTTTTCCTCATACCAGGTCATTGCTGGTACTCCCCCTTGCCCATGTAATACTCAATCTCTTTCTCCCTGACCCGTACAACTGCATCAGATAGTTCCGAATCGATCTTTGCAGTCGTAACCTTGTAGCAGGTCGAAAGTTTACCTTGTGTATTGGTAAGTAAGTTACCTGATTATACACCAGATAAACTCCTATTTGCGATACGTGAACTCATCACTATAATTTCATCGTCTATAAAAAAATATGTCTCTGTTGTGATGATACTACTGTTTTTTACCACATAACCGGATTATGGAACTATGCCGGTTGAACCAAGCATGTTATATATTTTTAATAAATAATATCTTCCTGATTCTTATGATCGAATATTGGGAGCCACTTATAGAGCGAATGCCGGTTGACGAACTAAAAGCCATCCAGGAAGAGAAACTTAAATCTCTTGTTCGTTATGTTTACAACCATTCTCCTTTCTACAAGAAACGCTTCGATGAAGCAGGGATTTCCCCAAACGACATCCAATCCCTTGATGATCTCAGGAAACTCCCGTTCACTACAAAACAGGACCTCAGGGATACCTATCCCACCGGCATGTTCTGCGTGCCCCAGGAACAGGTGGTACGCTACCATGCATCCAGCGGAACCACAGGCAAACCCACTGTAGTGGGATATACCGAGAATGACATAAAAGAATGGACAACCTCCCTGGCCAGGGGCCTAACATCGATCGGTATAGGCAGGGGTGATGTGGTCCAGGTAGGGTACGGCTACGGACTCTTCACAGGCGGGCTGGGGCTGCACTACGGTGTAGAAATGGTGGGAGCAAGCGCCATTCCCTCCAGTTCCGGTAATACAGAACGGCAGATCGAGTTGATGCAGGACCTGGGTTCAACAGCTATGGCATGCACGCCTTCCTATTTCCTTTATGTGAACGAAGTTTTCAAGAAACTGGGGATCAGCATCGCGGATGATACGAAATTAAAGTGCGGAATATTCGGGGCCGAACCCTGGTCAGAGGAAATGCGTCGAAGAATTGAGGAGCAGACCGGTATCAAAGCGTATGACATATTCGGCACGTCAGAGATAAGCGGCCCCCTGTTCACTGAATGTACATACCAGGACGGGATCCATATCTGGGCGGACCAGTTCCTTATTGAAGTGATCGACCCTGAGACAGGGGAGCAGCTTGCGGACGGGGAAAGAGGAGAACTGGTAGTGACCACACTGGCAAAGGAGGCACTGCCCCTGATACGGTACCGTATCGGGGATTTGACAGTCATAAAGTCCGCTCCGTGCAAGTGCGGCAGGACACATCCCCGCATCATGCGCATCCTGGGCCGGACCGATGATATGATAATTGTAAGGGGCATCAATGTATTCCCTGGCCAGGTGGAGGCGGTATTGATGGATATACCTGAGGTGGGCGAACACTACCAGTTGGTTGTTGACCGCGAGAAAGAACTGGATACACTGAGAGTACAGGTGGAAGTGACAGAGGATGTTTTCAGCGATAAGATCTCTGATTTGATGGTACTTGAGAAAAAGGTGACCAAATCACTGCTGAGCGTCCTGAACATTTCAGCAAGGGTAGAACTTGTGGAGCCGGGCACAATTCCGCGTTCTATGGGTAAGGCACAAAGGGTTATTGATAACAGGAAAATTTAATAGAGGTATTTGATAGAGGTGTTAGAAATGGAAAATAAGTTAATTAAGCAGATATCCATATTTGCCGAGAACAAGGCGGGAAGGCTTGAAAAGATCACTGGGAAACTAAAGTCCGCAAATATCAATATCAGGGCATTTACTATTGCAGAAGCAGGGGATTTCGGTGTGATGCGGCTTGTTGTAGACAAACCCGAACAGGCCCATAATGTACTGCACGATGCGGGATTTACTGTATCTGAAACCGATGTGCTGGGTATTGAGATGAGCGATTCCCCAGGGGGGCTGCATGAAATATCCACTGTCCTGGGTTCCAATGATATTAATGTTGATTATGCATATGCGTTTGCGATGGCAACACAGAAGGCACTGTTAATAATCAGGGTTAACAATATCAACAATGCCATTGAAGTGCTGGAAAACAGCGATATCAGGCTGATCAGTATGGAAGAGGTCAAGAAGATATAAATCCAGGCTGCTTGGGGACGGTTATACGATCTACCGGATAAGCACCGGCGCTGGTGAAAAGTGCCGGAAGGATGAAGATTTCGGATCGTAAAGATGTATGGAGCGAGGCGGATGCATTCTTGAAGGATCTTGAACTGGTCGAGCGAGTTCAGGTAAGACTTGGGCATAAGGTGAAGATTTGGCACCTGAATTTAACGGGAAAGTCCCAGAAAACACTTGAAATGATGTATCCACTTCAAATCTAAGGGTAATTTAAAAATTATTAGACAGGATTGACAGGATCGACAGGATACGAGGCAACACTAATATCCTGTAAATCCTGTAAATCCGGTCAAAATACCATGCTTTTTGAAGTGGATACGAAATGATGGTGTTCAAGGACTTGCTGAAGGAAACGATTGAGGTCGATTTTAAGTTGCAGGTGGGAAAATGATAACTGTTCAGGTAAAAACATTTTATGTTCACTGACTATTGGCGATTATTTACCCAAATAGAATTTTCGTTTATCTTCATCAAATTTCTCGATAGCATATCTTAGCATAGTTCTTGGCATTTCAAGGTAGTGTTTTTGTAGGAATTCTTCTTCTATTGTGAGATCCCTTTTGCCAACTTCTCTCAACATCCAGCCAACTGCTTTATGAATGAGGTCATGCTCGTCGAATAAAAGAATTTCTGATATCTTCAACGCATCTTCAAATGTGTTGGTTTTTATGAAAGTAAATGTTGAGAGTATTGATATTCTTCGCTCCCACAGGTTGTCTGAGCTTGCCAATCTGTATAATATTGATCTGTCTTTATCCAGTAGAAAATGCCCTAGAATATGTGGTGCTGAGCTGTCAACAAGATCCCAATTGTTCACATTTTTTATATTATCCACATAAAAATCAACGATTTCCTGTTTTCCCCTGTAGTCCTCTTTGTTGTATTTCAGGACCAGTATGAATAAAGAGGTCAATCTATATTCATGGATACTGCTTTCCAGCAACTGGCCGATGTCATCAAATGCGAGACCTGAATACCTTTTTGCAATCTTACGCTGCTCAGGAACTTTGATACCAAGAAAGATGTCGCCTTCGCCATATTCACCATTTCCTGTCTTGAAAAATCTTGATAAGACCCTGGCTTTTTCGGGGTCAGCTAATTGTTGAAGTTCGTCTTTAATATTTTCCAGCTCTTTGGTCATATTGGCTGAATATATTTTAAAGTATAAATGTGTTTTTTTATAAGTTGTTCACAGGCAGTTCGTCCAGCACCTGCCTCATGCTCTTATAATACTCATCGAAGGCACCCCGGGCCTTATTTGTGAGATAAAACATGGTGTGGGGCCTTCTGCCCATAAAGTTTTTCTCAACTTCAATATACCCTGCGTCCTCCCCCTTACCAAATAGCAATATTACTTTCACCCCGCTAGGAGACAAGTTATATCAGGCTTATGCCATATTGGAGATCACAATTAAAAGGACCTAACGGCAAAATAATCAGTAATTAACGGTATGAATATGCACCAAACACTCCAGAAATACTTTGGCTATACAGAATTCCGTCCACACCAGGAAGACATTATCAGGGATGTAGTGGATAAGAAAGACACTTTTGTGTTAATGCCTACCGGCGGCGGGAAATCGTTATGTTACCAGCTTCCCGCACTCCTGATGGAAGGCCTGAGTGTGGTCATCTCACCGCTGATATCGCTGATGAAAGACCAGGTAGACAGTTTAAGGTCAAATGGCATAGCAGCCGCATATCTCAATAGCACCCAGTCAATTGCAGAAGCTGAAAAAATTACTACCGCGATCATGGACGGACAGATCAAGATCCTTTATATGGCACCCGAGCGGCTTTTAATGTCCCAGACCCTTAAATTACTGGATGATGCGAAGGTCAGCCTCTTCGCAGTTGATGAGGCACACTGCATCTCTGAATGGGGGCATGATTTCAGGCCAGAGTACAGGAGGATCAGGACATTGAGGTCAAGATTCCCGCACGTTCCCATAATTGCCCTGACAGCAACAGCCACTACAAAAGTACAGGAGGATATCACAAGCCAGCTAAACCTGGCTGGCTGCAATACATATATGGCAAGCTTTGATAGGCCCAACCTTCTCTACCAGGTCTGGCCCAAGCAGGATGCGTACGTTCAATTACTTGAGTATCTGGGAAAGTGCAGGGGCAATTCCGGTATAATCTATTGCCAGAGCCGGAATACCGTGGATACACTTACAAAAAAACTCCAACGAAGCGCGTTCAGGGCCCTGCCATACCATGCCGGCCTGTCCGACATCCAGCGGGCCAGGAACCAGGAAAGTTTCATAAAGGACGATACCGACATCATTGTTGCCACTATTGCCTTCGGAATGGGGATCGATAAACCCAATGTGCGTTTTGTCATACACTATGACCTGCCCAAAAACCTTGAAGGCTACTACCAGGAAACCGGGAGGGGAGGACGGGACGGATTGGCTTGTGACTGCATCCTGTTCTTTAGCCATGGAGACCGTTATAAGATAGAGTATTTCATCAACAAGAAGAACAGCAAAAAGGAACAGGATATTGCATTGGCCCAGCTCAGGGCAATGACAGATTACTGCGAGAGCAGTACCTGCCGTCGTAGGGTATTGCTAAGTTATTTTGGTGAAGATATGGGTGAAAAAAATTGTGGTAAGTGTGATGTCTGCATCTCACCCAGGGAAACCTTTGACGGCACCGGAGCTGCACAAAAGCTTCTGGTATGTGTGGAAGAACTTGACCAGCGGTTCGGAATGAATCATGTGATCGATGTCCTGATCGGGTCAAAGAATAAGAGAATAATTACTAAAGGCCATCATTTGCTGAAAAGTCATGGAGCAGGGCGCGATTATTCCAAAGCACAGTGGCAGGCCATTGCCAGGGAAATGATACAGCAGGGGGTGTTACGTGTTGAGGGTATCAGGTATCCGTTACTGACCTTGAACCACGATAGCAGGGAAATACTGGATGGAAACCAGGCGATCAGCTTAGTAAAACCGACAGAAGAGAGGCAGATAATACGCCAGCAAGAAAATATGTCTGCCGAAACCGGATTATTCGACAGGTTAAAACGGCTAAGGAAAACACTTGCTGACAGGAAGAACCTGCCGCCATATATCATATTTTCAGATACGAGCCTGGAACAGATGGCTTCGAACTTACCTGGGACACACCAGGAATTCCTGGACATAACAGGTGTGGGAGAGAATAAGTTGAAAAAATATGGTGATGCATTTTTAGCCGAGATCGCAGATCATATTGCAGGAAAGCCTGTGCAAAGCCCGAAATTACCCAAGGGTGTACAGGGGAGTATATCTGCCACGCAGCAGGAGACTCTTGACCTTCACAGGCAGGGTCTGACTATCCAGCAGATCGCCAACACCAGGAACCTTTCTGCCAGTACCATTATCACCCATATAGAGAAACTGATCCTGGCAGGCGAGATCGATTCTATAGATCAGTGGGTAGATACACATAAGCAGCAAGCTATCCAGAAGGCAATATCAGATGTTGGACCCGAATACCTGTCCCCTATCAAGGAGAAATTGGGCGATGATTGTATGTATAATGAGATTAAACTTGTGCGGGCTACTGTAATGGCAGCCGCATGCCAGGTTTAGGTTGTTGGAGTATCTCAATTCTTAATTTCTGTTTTTCCCAGGAACCTGTCTGCTGTTTTGGCCCCGCCGAACACATCCTCTCGCTGCCCCTTTTTATTAATGAACATTCCTAACAACACAAGCAGCAGACCGAATTCAGGATTGACCTGTACCACGATTCCTCCCAGTAGCACCAAAAACATTGCAGCCATGCCCTTCATTGCACCTTTCCGGTATGATTCCAGTTTTGTGCGCCTGAATATGCGAATATCCCGCAGGGTTAAAAACGCCACCACTGCAAAGGCCGCCACAGAGATTGCAAAATAATACATGTTTCACTACCTTTTCTTATGCTGCAGGTATTCCTTGAGCATGGCAGGGAAGGACTTTGCTTCCACAAACCTTAATCCCAGTTGTTCCGCCCATTTCTGCACACCCATATCCGATGCCACTACAGCCGCATCAAGTTCCTTGGCCAGCAGCAACACATCAATATCAGGGCCGCTGTCCAGGATACCGTATCTGAGGGCCGTGCGGTATTTATCCCTGAACTTTCCCACAACACTACCAATGATATCACGTTCAATTTCTATCTCGATATTTTTTTTATCCTGTGCCTTTGACGTGAGAAATAAGCATTCGGTAGCACCTTCCCAGATGGCATTCTCAGCAATGCTCATACCTTTGTTAATACGACTTCGCATGTAATCCACGTATTCATAGAATATCTTTGAAGGTATCTTTACCTCGTAGCGGTCCGGCGTTTTTTTAACCAGCCAGGTATCGATCTTGGCGATCACTTCATCCTCGCAACCATTGTTCTTGATAAAACCATGCAGTTCATTATAGACAGACGGGTAGGGTATATAACAACTGAGCTCGTATGATAATCTGGCCTCTGCAATAATGTCCAGGATACTGTTAATCCCTTCACACAGTGTCTTGTATCCTTCCTTCTCCCTGGTTGCAGAATCTGTCAATGCACTGGTATCAAGCACAAATCGCTGTCGTAACATAATAGAACACTAAGTAATATATTGACAGTTGTAGATACTAAAGTTTTGCTATATCCACTTTCACAATCAATCATTCTTAAATATGGATACAGAAATATAGCAGTTCAATTCTGTAGATTATGGGATCGGTGCTATGTATAAGCAGGAATATGAAACAGTCGAGATTATTAACAGCAATGCCCGGTCATCAAGGTTTACTGCCGCGGTAGAAGAAACTGTAGAACTATTTGTGAATAATGCGCGTATAGCTTCCATCTTAACATCTCCCGGAAAGCTTGAACAACTGGCAGTTGGATATCTTGTATGTGAGGGTTTTGTCAGTGCTCCATCTGATATAGAGGATGTCAGGATTGATAGTGAAAATAGGATTTATGCTGAAATCACCCCAAACGACCATTTCGATATTAGGTTGGAGATCCGCTCATCAGGATGCGTAGGTGTTGACCGGGAGGATAATGAGGATGTCAAGGTGGAATCAGATAGTCATTTCCACCCTGATGTCATACAAGGTTCGCTTCACTACCTGGAATCTGAAATATACCAGCAAACCAGGGGCACCCATGCTGCTTGTATTATTGACAGGCAAGGTGGTTGCATTGCCTGTGCCATTGATGTGGGACGGCATAATGCTGTGGATAAGGCTATCGGACAGGCAATAATGGACGGTTTCAACCCGGGTGAGCACTTTATACTGTCCACAGGACGACAGCCAGCTGGTATGGTAATGAAGGCAGCACGTGCAGGTATACCCCTGGTAGTGACAAAGGCTGCACCCTTAAATAGCGGCATAGAAGCTGCAAGGCGCACAGGTATTTGCCTTGTGGGATTAGCAACTCCAGGTAGTATGATGGTTTTTTCGAATCAATGGCGTATTGATGGGTGTTGAACCTGATAATACGGGAAATATATCAAAAGGAGAAACAAATATGAAAGGACTGATCCCCGCCGCCGGTATGGGCACCAGGCTAAAACCATACACCAACGCCATCCCGAAAGAACTGCTGCCCGTAGGCGGCAAGGCCGTCATCGAACACGTTATCGATGCCTTCAGGGAGGCGGATATCACAGATATTACCATCATAGTGGGCTGGAAGAAGAACGCCATACTGGACTACCTGGGTTCCGGACAGCGTATGGGTGTGAACCTGACTTACGTAGTGCAGGATGAGAGGCTGGGCCTTGCCAATGCCATATATGCCGGTCGTTATGTCGTGGGACACAGTGCATTTGCTTGTGATACTGGGCGATAATTTCTTTTATCCAAAGACCTTCCTGCGCGACCTCAAGGAGTTCCACCAGCAGCAAGGGGCCGATGTGACCCTGGGAGTAACAGACATCCAGGACACCACCCGCCACGGCATCATTGCAT
>Ga0255457_1083_pt1 | contig 13737 bp, 10 predicted proteins | sample ANMaggQBNCT02L10_FD_182650 | JGI IMG/M metagenome (GOLD analysis project Ga0255457, IMG submission 182650) | Sediment cell enrichment communities from methane seep in Santa Monica Basin, California, United Staets - ANME aggregate JGI... | ecosystem: Environmental > Aquatic > Marine > Cold seeps >...
AAATGGTTGAGGATTTAAAGAACAAATTCAATTATTTGGGGTCAACGACGGTCTATGACTTCTTAAGAGAAATTGGTTTTGATTTTGCAAAACCAGATGTTCATTTGAGAAGAATAATGTACCGATTAGGATTTTTAGAAAATGATAAAGATAGTCATAAAAATCGGAGTGAAATTCATTCAATTACTAAGGAATTTGCCCGTATAGAAACTACGAAAGTTTCTGTTGTTGATGCAGTTTTTTGGTTGTATGGTTCTGGTAGTACTGAATATGTTCAATATGGAATTTGTACAGAAAAACCCAAATGTAACGAATGTGATTTGAAAAAAATATGTGAAAATGGTCCAGTATAATTTGCAAAGGATACTAAAAATTCAATACCCAGCCCCATCCAGCGCCTCATTCACCAGCCCGTCAATCCTCGCCAGCCGCTTGTCGGTCCTGCGAACATGGCGGTTTTGACAGAGACAAATTATTTCGGGAAAAAATAACTGAAAAATAATATTTAAAACTCACCCGAACACTGCCTTTCGCACAGACTCGGCAGTGGCATCAACTACTATCGGGCTCTCGCACATATCCATGACTTCCTCAGGGTCCTTGAGCAGGTGCCCTGTGGTAATGCATACCACAGTCTCATCAGACTGGATCGCACCAATATCCACCAGTTTCTTAAGACCTGCCACTGAAGATGCACTGGCAGGCTCCACACCGATACCCTCAAGCCGGGCCAGGTCCTTTTGTGCTGCCACTATCTCATCATCCGATACAGATTCGGCCAGCCCTCCCGACTGGTATATGGCACGCAGTGCCTTTACCGCATTCACAGGGTCGCCTATCCTGATGGCGGTTGCTATGGTCTCGGGGTTGGTTACAGGAACAATGTCCTTCTGGTTCTGCTTGAATGCATTCACTACCGGGCAGGACCCTTCGGCCTGTATCCCTATCATTGTCGGGATACGCTCTGTCAGTCCCAGTTCAAAGAACTCCTTGAACCCCTTGTAAATGGCAGTGATGTTACCTGCATTACCCACAGGCAGTACCAGTTTATCAGGCACTTCCCATCCAAGCTGGTCAGCGATCTCAAAGGCAATGGTCTTCTGTCCCTCAAGCCTGTACGGGTTAACTGAATTTAATAAATAGAATCCCTCATTATCACACAGTTCCCTGACAAGTTTCAGGGCATCGTCAAAATTGCCCCTGATACTCAGTACCTTGGCCCCGTGCATCATTGCCTGGGCTACCTTACCCATTGCCACTTTTCCTGCCGGAAGCAGTACCACAACAGGAATACCTGCCTTGGCACCGTAGATGGCCAGGGAAGCTGAAGTATTGCCAGTGGACGCACATGCCACTGTCTTCATACCCAACTCAAGTGCCTTTGATACACCGACGGTCATGCCCCTGTCCTTGAAACTGCCAGTGGGATTAAGACCTTCATGTTTCACATACATGGTATCGATGCCGATCTTTTGGGCCAGGGGGCTGCATTTATACAGGGGTGTACCGCCTTCGTTGGTTGAGACAGGTTCCCGCTCAACAGGCAGGAGAGCTTTATATTTCCATACAGACAGTGGAATGCCTTCAAAGTCCTTCCTGCTGATGGATAGGTCTGACCAGTCATAGACTATTTCAAGCAGGCCGTCGCATTTCGGGCAGGTATAAACGATCTCCTGCGGAGTATATTCTGCATTGCACTGGATACATTTCTGGCTGTACATCTTGGTTCTCCGGATATGTGATGAATTTTAATATCTTAACGGAACAGGATTACTTAACTTTATTCAATGACCTGCAGACTGGTCTCCCGCCCCAGCCTGAAAGCCTTTAGGTTCACTTCCACTGTCCTGGGCGGCACCAGATTACTTACGCTTTCTTCAAGGCTCCCGGCATCCAGGGGCAGGAAATTGGAAAGCGCACCTATCAGTACCACATTAGCTGTTAACGGATGTCCTGCCTCAATTGCTATCCTGTCTGCATCCAAAGGCACCAGGTGTTTACAGCGCCCCTTCAGTTCACCCAGCACAGCATCCACCTCAGGGTACTCTGAAGCACCTGACAGAACAGTAATTGGGAAAATAGGATTTGTATTCACTACCACCACACCCTCAGGTGACAGGAAATCTATGGCTCTTAGCCCCTCTGCCGGTTCCAGGCCAAGTACAGCATCGGCCCTGCCCGCAGGTATCAGTGAGCCGTACCTGCAATCCAGCCTTACATGATTGATAACAGAACCACCGCGCTGCGCCATGCCATGTGTCTCAGAGGCCTGTACAGGCAACCCCTCATTCACTGCCGCCATGCCCACTATATCGGAAGCCAGTATGGTACCCTGCCCGCCAACACCTACAATTACCAGATCGAATTCTGTCATTTGGAGACCTCCTTGATAGCATCGAACGGGCATACCTGGGCACATACCCCGCAGCCCACACAAAGTTCACCGATGAGAGCCTTCCCCTTTTCCCCTTCCTCTGCGGATTCAACGAATGAAGACGCAGGACACCCGAACCTGATACATGCCTTGCAGCCCTGGCATTCATCCGGGTCGACTGTAAACGGAGTGAGCCTTGTTCCACGCCTGCGGGCCGTGATGATGCATTCCTGTCTTGAAATGACCACTGCCGTCCCTGTATGCTCCCTGGCCTGTTTGAATACTTCAATAGTTTCTTTTACATCAAAGGGATTGGTCGCTTCCACAAACTCCACACCGCACGACTTTGAAATATCCTCAAGTGAGGCCATGAACGTAGCATCACCCAGTACGTTCAATCCTGTGCCTGGATTGGGCTGGTGGCCGGTCATGGCAGTGGTCCTGTTATCCAGGATCGTGACTGTGATATCTGCACCATTGTACACGGCATTCAACAGCCCTGGAATACCGGTATGCAAAAAGGTGGAGTCGCCGATGGAACAGCAGATCGGTTCGGTCTCACCTGCATGGTATATGCCCGAAGCTGTGGTAATACTGGCACCCATGCACAGGCAGGTATCCATTGTCCCCATCTGGACACCAAGGGTATAGCATCCGATATCACCAGGGAATACTGCTGACTTGCCAAAGGCTTTCTTCATGGCATAATAGGTGGCCCTGTGCGGGCAGCCCGGACACATGACAGGTGGACGGTTCGGCAGTTCAACTGACAACCTTTCAGGTACATGGGGAGTATGGTCAATACCGGCAAACTTTGAGATGGCAGCTTCCACGATCGATACATTCAGTTCTCCGTTCCTTGGTACCATGTCTTTTCCATGTACTTCCACATTCCTTGTACCCGATATTGACCTTACGGCCTCTTCCACAACAGGTTCCAGCTCCTCTATCACCAGTACCTGTCCCACCGGGTCCGGCAATTGTCCCACCGAGTCCAGTAATTGTTCTATCAGGTTAAGGGGCACCGGATAAGTAGATATTTTCAAAAAGGATGCCTTGATACCGAGCCTTTCTACGGCCTCCCTGGCATAGACAGATGCCACACCCGATGCGATGATCGCCAGTTCAGCGCCCTTAATAATATCCAGTTGGTTCCATTTTGAAGAACCAAGTGCCTCAGCCATTATATCCTGTTTTTCCATTAGCACTTTATGGCGCACCCTGGCATGGGCAGGGAGCATCACCCACTGCTGCGGTCTCTTCTCAAAACCAATCTTTTTGTCTGGTTTTTCAGTTTCAGGTATTGTAATATCGGATTTGCCGTGACACACCCTGGTGGTGGGGCGAAGTATCACTGGCATCTCATACTTCTCTGAGAAATTAAAAGCATAGGACACCATATCACAGGCTTCCTGCGGTGTGGCCGGGTCCAGGCAGGGTATACGGGCAAATTGTGCATACCGCCTGTTATCCTGCTCGTTCTGGGACGAATGGCATCCGGGATCATCTGCAGAGATTATGACCAGCCCGCCTTTAACACCTGCATATGCAAGGGTCATGAACGGGTCCGAGGCCACGTTAAGACCTACGTGTTTCATAGTAGCTGCGCTGCGGCCCCCTGACCATGAGGCACCGATGGCCACTTCCAGCGCAACTTTCTCGTTAACAGACCACTCCACATGGCAATCCGGTTTCAACCGGGCCAGGGCCTCGATGATCTCAGATGAGGGTGTGCCTGGATAACCTGATACAAGGTCCACCCCGCTATTGTTTAATGCCTGTGCAATAGCATGATTGCCTAACTGGTAGCGAATATTTCTTTTTGGCATAGATATGTTCCTCGGTATGCTGTTAATGCTTTTTTATCTCTTTCAGTCGCTGGCTAATGTCCTCAAGTCTCCCGCCGACTCCAGGTAGACCATCTGGTAGCCAGAAATCATAATCATAGTAAAGGTTGAACAGTTCACTGTACTTTGTTTCTGCTTTTTCGACCACAACGGCCCCGCTGGCAGCGTCCTCCACCAGTGATTCCAACCGGTCCAGTTTACGTGACATGTCGGGAATGATATTTGAAGTGACCATGCCCCAGTCAAAGGACCTGCATCCCTCAAATTCAATTGTATCCATTATCTCGCTCAGTTCAGGCGGCACTGTGCCAAATGAAGCGGAGCCTGCTATATATAACATTGAACTTTGTGGGCTGTTACTGTTAAATACTGCTGTGGGGGGTATGGGTTCAAGCCAGTGTATCTTCATTGCCGACTTGATAAGTTGCCTGAGGTCTTCCAGGTCAGGAGTCTCATCGTCCCGTAAATATGCCAGTTCCTGGGCGATGTCGATTATCTCTTCCTCAGATACTACAACCATGACCTCGACAATGCCTGAGAGTTCTTCGGTGGTAAGCATAGGTAGACATTGGGAGATAAGATAAAAAACATTTCTTTAAATTATTGCCCTTCTTCAAACGGTCAAATTAAATCGGTCACATTAAATCCGCACAATCCAACATATAAAGATCATAAATATCCACTTCAAAAAGTATGGTCAAATACAAGATTAATGTAGACACTGATTTCACAGATTACACTGATTTTCACAACCACTATCAATCTGTGTAATCAGTGTAATCTGTGTCTCAAAATTCAGAGCACTATGATCAATTATCATTTAACTTGAATGGGATACGATCATAACATTTTACCAGTAAGGAATTCTCTAATCACAATGTTGAAGTATTTCTCATCTTCCAGGAACGGCAGGTGTTTTGCAGATGGTATCACAGAGAATCTGGACTGCCTGATTCCTTTGAGCAGCCGCCCGCCTTCCATGAGCGGGTCTTTTTCACCAAAGATGATCAGGGTGGGCTGGTGGATATTTTCAAGTTCTTCACTTACATCGAACAATTGTAATTCCTGCTGCATGTCAAAGAAGATACTAACACCCCGCAGGGATTTAATGTAATTTGAATATTCAGGAAGCAATCTGCCAGGAACATATATGGGCCAGCTTTTCAGTAGAATTTCCCTTGCAAAGGATTCTTTATCAATTGTTTTTTTTTTCCTATACTGTAAATAGTATTTCAGGTTCGTATACATCAGGACGGCCTTTAAGTGATAATACCCTTTTATGCCTGTTTGTTTTGCTGTTGTGTCTACTAAAATCAGCGTATCAAGATGCCCGGGATAGCGCAGTGCATACAACAGCGCCACAAAACCTCCCATGGAATGACCCAGTATCTCAATAGTCTCGTGTCCGAGAGCTTTACGCAGGGCATTTATATCATCTGTAAAAGTTTCGAGGGTATAGGTTTTTTTATCTGCTTTTGAGGACTTGCCGTGCCCCCTGAAATCTATGTAATACAATTCACGGTAACTTTCGAGTCCGGCGAGTGAACGGCCAAAGTACCTGTGGTCAAGTCCCGGACCCCCATGCAGTACATACATGGGATTTCCTTTTCCGCATTTTTTATAATAAAGGTCTATCCCGTTGACTTTTATTTCTGGTATGTTTCTCACCTGGGCAGGTACTCTTTATGGATGTGGTTTGATATAAATCAGTACGGATTGGCAAGAGTTACCATAATCAAGGAGGTCGTATCGGAAAGTTAAGAAATACCCAGATATTAAAAAACAACTATGGGGCGGACATTTTTGGAGTGATGGTGGATATATAGGGACGATTGGAGATGGATATTAGCCATATTTGTGTATCCATCCCCTCCATAGACCTATACCAATCGCAAATCATGCCATCTCAGTGGCACCATACCTCATCCTATCCTTCAGCTCCTGCTTCTTACCATTGTTCCACCCGTCCACAGCCTGTATATACCCCGTAACCCTGGACAGGTGCTCCACATTCTCAGAGCCACAGTTCGGACACTCATCCAGCATCCCGCCTGCCACATGGAAATCATTCATGCACACCGTCATATCCTTAGTAAAGGCAAAATACCCAACCTGGGTATTCCTTGCCAGGTTCATAGCGAACTCCTTAAGACCCCTGGCATCCGGATGTCCCTCCCCCATAAAGATATGCAGGATATTCCCGCCATCCACAATAGGGAAGAAAACATGTTCCAGACCAATTCTTTCAGGTAAGGATATATCAGCGCCAGGTGGCACATGGGTGCCATTAGTATAATATACAGGCAGGTCACGTGTTTCACTAAGATCGGATATTGCAGCCTCCACATCGCCCTTGATCACTTTTTTGGCATATTCCCTGTACTCAGTATGCAGCAGATCAGACACAGCAAAACGCTGGCACGTAGTCTCGGCCGGTGTTCTTGCAAGTGCGATCTCGATACCGTGGAGTTCAGACAGTTCCTTGGCATAGATATCCATCTCGAACATAGCCCTAATGGCAAGCTGCTTGGCAACATCGCTCTCGTGCATCTGGTATCCGGTATGATGCTGTACCATCTCGTTAATACCTGCCACACCTATGGTATACACCAGGCTTCCAAGGTCCACAGCAATCGTACCTTTCTTTCCAGTCACCGGGTCCTTGGGCTGTTGGGTAGCAAAAGGCATCCTGCCACTGGCAACAATATGGTCCATCCAGAACCGCTTGACCCTGAACAGCTCAATTGCCTTGTCCATCATCTTCTTTAAGTGGGTGAATAGGAGGTGGTCGTCCCCCCCTGCCTCATACGCAGCTCTGGGGCAGTTAAAAGAGACGACCTGCCACGCGCCCATTGAGAAGTGCTGACCATTCTTGAAGACCATCTTGTCATCAAAGGAGGAATCCTTCTCTGCCGTGGTTGAGAAATTATAAGCACAACACTGGTAACATGAAATACCTTCACCGGCACCCCTGTACTGGGGCAACTGGTTATCGAAATACGGCACACCGAACTTAGCAGCCAGTTCGAACGACATGGTATATAGCTCATCATAAGTAAGCAGTTCAGGATGCTTCCTATTGAACTCCTCATCCTCTTGCATAAAATCAGGTTCAATACTGATCTCGGGCTTAGGGAAATTGAAAGGCTTGCCCCAGTAATCACCTTTTAGCATCACGTTCATCAATGCCTCATAGGATAGCCTGACCTCGCGCTCGAATTCGCCATAAGTCCTGTTGGGTGCCATATCACCATCCCACACACGCCCCTTATAGACCACTGGCTTATCCTTCCAGAGCTTAGGAACCCCTGGCGAGAGCTGTACGGACGAGAATACCAGCTGGCCCCCTCTGGCCACCATCATCTGGGTCATCTCGTAGACGAACATCTGCATCAGTTGTTCGATCTCATCGTACGCCATCCCCTCAAAATAAGGTGCAATGAATGTAAGGAAATTATAGAATCCCTGCCCGCCTGCGAAATTGGTCTGGGCACTACCCAATGCTTTCACAGCATGCAGGATGGCAACCTCAGCTTTCATGGCCGGACCTGCCACACTGGCTTTGGTACCGGATCCGTCAGGCATCAAACCATAATAGAAGAAATACCTCAGGTCCCAATCCTGGCAAAAGGCCCTTGTACCCAGGTATTCCAGGTCGTGGATGTGGATATCACCGTTTAAGTGGCTGTCGGCAAGGTCAGGCGGCAGCAGCAGCAGGTACTGCTCCTTGGAGATCTTGTCTGCCTTTTTCTTATGCGAGGTTTCGGCGTTCTCCTGCAGATTAGCATTATCCTTGGCCTCGAACCCTGTGCCGATATCTATCTCATAAGCGTCATATACCGGGGTACCCACCCTGGTGGAGATGTTACGCCATTCAGGATGCCCGTTTTCCAGTAATACAATATTGACCAGTTCCCTTACCAGCGGACCTGACAGGAAACTTACACCCATCTTGCGTATCCTGACCTCTGTCTCCCTGGCGATCTCCTTTGCTGTTTCTTCAGTAATGGCTGGCTTGTCGTAGAACTTTTTACTGAGTACGGTCTCTTTCATTAGTTGCGCTACAATGGTGTTCCTATTCCACTCCATAAGGTAACCGTCTGTGGTCCTGACCTTTGGCAGCGTGGAGAGCTCTTCACCTGTAAGGGTCTGCTGTACCTGTTCCATCTCATGTTCGTTTTGTTTTATCATCATCTCGCCTACAGGTATTGTTGAAGATATTTTTTGACCCGTATATGTTTCTTGCATTTTAACCTGGCCTCCATGAACAAATTATTGAATATATCATTAAATTATAAATTTACAAGACTCTCCACTTTCTGGCGGTCTATGGAATCTCCATCCATTATCTCGTTAACAGTGTAGAAATTATCCTGTACCTGGAGTACTGGCGCAGACATAGTGAATACATTATTCATGGCCAGTTCCGTCAATGCTGCCGGAGTGGTCATATCGGTTTCAGCATATACGATACCTGATTCTTTCAGTATTTGTTTGAGTGTTTTGCAATTCGGACATATTTCGGTTGTGTATACAATAATTTCAGACATATAATCACCCCATCGATAGCAAACCAGTTTTAATTCTGAGCATATAATGATTTTTTGAACTAGGTTTGAATATCATGATTGAGCATTCGTTACCAATATTGATAACAATACATTAACTATGATCAATCCACATATATTTTCGTATACGGTAGCCATGATTATTTATTATCACATCTGGTAACAAATATCAATTTATGGTGCTATCGGCACAGTTCCGGTGGAACTTTAGTTAATTATAAGTTGATAACCGATTATCAAATGGTATCGAATTCAATAGCTGGTAAGATTATGGAACTGGATGAAATAACAATAACCCGAGCCATTATAGAGGAATTTACATCTGATTTTCTGGATTGCACTGACACTGATGTAGCGCTGGTTGGGGGAGGGCCGGCCAACCTGGTGGCTGCAAAGGTACTGGCCGAAGCAGGAGTAAGGACTGTGCTCTTTGAGCGAAAACTTGCCATAGGCGGCGGTATGTGGGGTGGAGGTATGATGATGCCCCGGATAGTTGTGCAGGAAGAGGCCAGGCGCATACTGGATGATTTCGGGGTAAATTATACTGAATACAGGCCCGGCTATTATGTGGCAGACTCTATTGAATGTGTGTGCAGGCTGGGCGCTAAGGCCGTGGCCGCAGGGGCTAAGATGTTCAATCTTGTAAGCGTGGACGATGTAATGATCAGGGAGGGAGATGCAGTGACCGGGCTGGTCATAAACTGGACTGCAGTGGGCCTGCAAAAACTGCATGTGGACCCAATGACCATAAGGGCAAAGGTGGTTATAGACGGTACAGGGCACGACGCCGATGTCTGCAGTACAGTAGCCAGGAAAATACCAGGGGCATTGAGCGTGATCGGTGAGAAGCCCATGTGGGCGGATATGGGTGAGCGCATCATCATGGACAACACCAAAGAGGTCTACCCGGGGCTAATAGCCACTGGAATGGCTGCCAATGCCGTGGCTGGTTCACCGCGTATGGGACCTGTATTTGGCGGTATGCTGCTTTCAGGTGAGAAGGCTGCCCTGCTGGCAATGGAAAAACTTGGCATCAATTGAAATCGCAAAAACGATAATATATCATTCCAATCCATGTCATATGCCTGTTATTAACGCTGATCTCCACATCCATTCAAAGTACAGCATGGCCACCTCAGGCCGAATGGACATTCCCACGCTTGCAGTGGAATCTGTCAGGAAGGGCATCCAGCTTGTGGGTACAGGGGACTGCCTGCACCGCAAATGGCTGGATGAGATCAAGACCATGCCAGAGGTCTCCGACGGTATTTACGGCATGGACAGTGCAAGGTTCGTGCTTACTGTGGAACTGGAAGATACCAACAGGGTGCACCACCTGCTCATCCTGCCTGATGTGTCCAAGGCCGAAGAACTGCGCGAGGCTGTTGAGCCCACGTCTGTCAATATCGACACTGATGGCCGGCCCAACGTGAACCTGAACGGCATGGAGATAGCCGAACTTGCCAGGGATGTGGGGGCCATGATCGGCCCGGCCCATGCGTTCACACCCTGGACTGCCATGTATGCCTACCACGACAGCCTGGGAAGCTGCTACGGGGACATGGCACCGTATATCAGCTTCGTGGAACTGGGCCTGAGCGCTGATACCGACCTGGCAGACCGCATCAGCGAGCTGCACAGACTTACATTTTTAACTAATAGTGATGCCCACAGTCCATGGCCCAACAAGCTGGCCAGGGAGTTCAACAGGTTCCGGATGGAAGATATCACGTTCGGTGAACTGGAAAAGGCTATATTGAGACAGGACGGACGGGGCCCGGTCATGAATGTGGGACTGTTTCCCCAGGAGGGAAAGTACCACGAATCGGCATGCATCCGCTGCTTCAAACATTTCACACTAAGGGAATGCGTAATGAAACAGTGGCGCTGCACATGCGGCGGCCGCATAAAGCGGGGAGTGGTGGACAGGATAGAGGAACTCTCAGACAGTACCGGGCATCCTGACCACAGGCCGCCCTACCTGCACCTGGTACCGCTTTCAGAGATCATCATGATGGCACTGGGTACTAAGAGCACCACAACTAAAAAGGTCAAGGCTGAATGGGAACGGCTGGTGGATGAGTTCGGCAGCGAAGTGACAGTGTTGCTGGATGCTGAACTTGACAATATTGAAGGGGCAGACCCGGCTGTGATACATGCTGTCAGGATGTTTCGCGATGGCAGGGTTCGGGTAATTCCCGGCGGCGGTGGACAATACGGCAGTGTGGAAGTGGAGGACGGGCCTGACCCCTCTTCTGAGACAGCAGACCCGGGCCAGGGCCAAGGTCAGGGCCAGGACCAGCCCCAGCGTTCGCTGACCGATTTCTGAATGGAAATAGTGATAACATCAATAACACCGATTAATTCATCAAGAAAATGGAAATTTCAGACAAGATAAACATGATTGACAGGATACGATCCAATCCTGTATATCCTGTAAATCGTCAAGTAGAGCCCATAGCGCACCTCTTATTGGAGTAATAGCTCCGAGGTTACTATGAGCCCCCTCACAGAACCGGACATGAAGATTTCCCTCATCCGGCTCTTCAGAAGCACATCCTCTTCAGGTCGTATAGCGAATGATATATCTTCGGCTTCGGGAGTGGATTAAATAGGATGAAACGGAGAAACTGATCCCAGTTGTAGCTTTTCTTCTGGCTGCGCCTGTTTATCCATTTGAAAGCGAGTCTCACGGTCTGATAGTAGAAGTTCTGTAGCCACCGTATGTTACCGCTCATTCCATAATAGCGGTAATGTCCAAGCAACTTTAGCCCCAGCATCTTCCACCATTTTTTCAGTTCAACAAGATTTCGGATGCTCTTCAACCATATATTCATATCCTTCATCTTCTGTGTGAACTTCTTGCGTGACGTCTTCCGCCCAAGCTTGAATTTGCCTTTTCGGGTTTTATCACAGAAATGCGTAAAACCGAGAAAATCAAAGGTTTCACATTTCCAGCCATATTTCCTTGCTATCTGGCATGCGCATTGTCCGAACTCGATGATCTTACTTTTCTCTTCGGAAATCGTAAGTCCGAACTCACCCATTCGCTGCCTCAGCGCAACTCCGAATGCTCTGGCTTCAGCTTCCTTCTCAAAACAGACGACGAAGTCATCCGCATATCGTACAAGCTGGGCATAACCAGTTAGCTGTGGTAGTACCTCAGTCTCAAACCACTTGTCCAGCGCATAGTGGAGGTATACATTGGCGAGTACGGGGCTCAGCACTCCACCCTGTGGCGTACCTTGATCCGTCTCAAAGTAAACTCCCTCTTCCATTATGCCAGACTTCAGGAATCGACCAATCAGCTGCAATAAAGTCGGGTCTACGATTCTCTGCTTCAGACATTCCATCAGTCGCTTGTGATCCACTGTGTCAAAGAACTTTGAGATGTCCATGTCCACCACAAAGTTGACCGGACCGGTCATGATGATATTGTCTATTTTCTTAAGAGCATCGTGGCAGCTCCGATTAGGACGAAAACCATAAGACGTGTCGATAAAGTCCTGTTCAAAGATCGCTTCGAGAATCTTCTTTAACGCCATCTGGACGATCTTGTCCTCGACGGCCGGGATTCCGAGCGGTCTTTTATCGCCGTTAGGCTTTGGGATATAGACGCGCAAGACCGGTTGAGGCTTGTAATGTTTTGCTTTAAGCCTTGCTACCAGATCTGCGATATTCTTATCCAGTTTCTTCGCATATTCTCCTACTGTTACTCCGTCAATACCGGGAGATTTTCTTCTCTTTAACTCCCTGAAACATTCTTTTAGAAAATCCTCAGTAAGTAAGTGCGCTAATGACGTAAACTTGCATTTCAGATCTTCCTTAGCTTTTAAAGCTATACCTGGTATAGCTTTTAGAGTCTTAGACACCAGTTTTGTTGTCATCTACATTCCACCTCGGGGTGTGGTAGATGTGCCCCTGATGTCATTCGCACTCCTGTCAGTCCCTTCCCTCCATAGGCATTACCCTGCTTCATCGGTACTATGAACTGATCCGACTCCCAGTATGCCATTTGCGCGATCTTACCGTCCATAGGCTTGATTACGCATACTCCTACTCTTGTAGAGAGGGCATACTGGGCCTCCCGAGTTCCCATAGTCTCCGTTTGATAACATGCTGCGGTCTTGGACCCCGTTGGACTCACATCACCTTGCCATGTCCCAGAGCTCACTGCTATATTCCAAGACCGGAGGTTCGAACTAATGGTGGTGTGGATGCTGCCTTCCGTCATACAGAGAACGTCGGCTTCCAAGATGATCAGTATTTCGGGGCTTATAACCTTCACTTCCGTTGCGGCCTGGTATCCCATCCCCCTAGCTTCACAGCAGCCTGTTACCAGGCTGGGTGCGGGGTTCAGTTCTGAGGTGGTGGCTAGCCTTTCCTCAGGTTGGATTTGCACCAACTGGCGAGTATGAATTTAGCTCGGCACGCCTGTAAATCCTGTCAAAAGATTTGATTGAATTTAAGAAAATTACCTATATCGATATCGAAATGCGTTTATAATTTCCTATACGTAAATAAAAAAAGGATTTCCTAAGAATATTGACCTCACGTACTGGTATCTCTTCCCGGTAGGGTTGGTCATTGCCACCCTTGCAATGTCTGCCGGCATTTCAGGTGCTAATTTCTGGATACCGGTGTACCTGATCTGTGTTAAACTGGACCCACGTGTCACTTTCTGGCTGGCACTTATTACCATGATATTCGGGCTCGGTAGCGGAGTGGTGGATAACAGTAATACATTGTCCAGTGTTCTGGTATTCGTACTCCCGTCAGTGGTTATTGGGAGACAGATAGGACCCAGGGTTATAAAGGATGTAAATACCGATCACCTGAAGGTCTATATTTCATTAATATTGATATTTGTGAGCCTGCTCATATTTTCCAGGTTGTGGCTCTGAATTTACAGCAAGCCGTATTTGTTGCACCAATATGAAAAATACGT
>Ga0255457_1002_pt2 | contig 13339 bp, 11 predicted proteins | sample ANMaggQBNCT02L10_FD_182650 | JGI IMG/M metagenome (GOLD analysis project Ga0255457, IMG submission 182650) | Sediment cell enrichment communities from methane seep in Santa Monica Basin, California, United Staets - ANME aggregate JGI... | ecosystem: Environmental > Aquatic > Marine > Cold seeps >...
TCAAAGCAATATTTCGATTTTAAAACTTTTGATGTGATTGACTACATTGAAGATGATAATAATGAGGTAAAGTTCGAGCGAGGAGATGAAGATTATGTGCATCCTGTACTGGCTGTGCTGAGCCTGCATACAGAAGAAGAAGGAGATTTGGACCTGACAGTTTCCAATGTTGCAGTTCCTATTCTATACACCGGGATAAGCAATACCATTTCTGCCACCATAGAAAATATAGGCGAAGATCCGGCCTATGGTTTCCAATCAGCACTTTATGCAAACAATAAAATTGTGTCCACGGCTTCCATATCATTATTAGCTGCTGATAAAAATAAAACCATTGATTTTAACTGGAAACCAGATCATGAAGGAAAATATGTACTGTGGGTATATGCAGACCACCTTGATAAAAAAGCAGAGTTGTGTGAGATAAATAACAATAACACGCCCCTGACCGTTAATGTCATTGATTTTACGCCTCCTGAAATCGAAATCGATCAGCCCGAAGATGGGGAAATTGTAGACACAGATGTCATTACAGTCAGCGGAACCATTGAGGACACAAGTAAAAATATCACAGTCTTAATAAACGGAGCGCCTGTCATTCTTTCGGGTAAGAAATGGAGTGCGCCGGTTTCACTATCTTACGGATATAATAAGATTATTGTAAATGCAGTGGATGGTGCAAATAATTCAGCAACAGAATTCGTACTTGTTAGATCACTGGTACACCCGAGTGGGGAATCGGAAAGCATACCATCGGAGGAAAGTAAAGGCATAATTGATACTGCCATGAAAGTTGCCAAGGCTCCGGTTGATAAAATTGGCAGATTATTTTTCGGACTTGGTGTACTAATTATCATTGTTTCAATAGCTGCCGTATATTGGTGGAGGAAGAGATTGAAATGAGGGGGAAGATAATTTTTTGTACATTGTTGATTATCACATTTGCATTTCCAATTGTTTCTGCCACTGAATGGGACAGTGCAACCTTTACACTCAGTCTGGAGAATCCAGTTGTCTCGAAAGGAGATTATACAATAAACGTGGTCGAATTCGATGGATACGGCATGGTTGCATTAAATATATCCTGCAATGGATTATTTATCGGGAATACGGTTCTTATTAATAACGAATCAAATTGGTTTTACATGGATAACGACAAAATTAGATTTAAGGGTATTAATGTCACTGATCAAAGGATTCTTCCGATGTGTGGCAGTGTTCATTCTCCCCAGGCCGAAATTGTGTTTGCTACTGAAAGATCTCCGGAAGAATCAGAGTCAATGGCCTTGAGCATTTCCACAGATGAGGATGAATACTTGATCGATGAACAGGTAATCGTCACAATGCAGATCAGAAACATTGGAGGGGTAAAGGCAGATGATATTCATCTGAATGTTGATACGGATGGCCTTGTGGATCAAGTAGACCTGCCATCAGGTTTTGGTCTTAATGAAGGGACATACCGGTCTGAGGAAATTAAGCTAAGGTTTCCAGCTACTTTGCATAACGGATCCTACAATATATCAGTAAATATGAGCTGGACCAATGCTCACGGGACACGGGATTTCCTGACAGAATCAAACACAATCAGTATTACACAGCCTATTGAAGTATATAAAAGTACAACAAATGAAGTTTGTCAGGGACATACTGTGTATACTTCCATAAGTGTTGAAAATATTCAATCCCGACCTGTCAGTGTCAGATTGGATGATGTCCTGCCGATATTTTTTACTTTGATCGATGGAACGGTAACAGATAACAAACAGGATTTGAATTGGAATTTTATCCTGGCACCCCATGAGAGAAAAGTGGTTTCATACCAGATGATCCCAAAACAGGTTGGGGCACACCGGGTGCCGAAACCACATGTAACCTGGAACCTCTGGGGAGAGAATACTACTAATAGTTCTGATTCGGATAATGTAATCGCTGTTTACCAGGGTGTATCTTTTTTAGAGAAGGATTTTCCAGAGCCATCCCCTACACCCGATGATGTTATTATGGGAGATAGAGAAAACTCCTCAATAATATCAATGAATGTAAACATAACACCGGCGATTTCTAACGAAGTAATCCCTGAAAATCCGGACTTTGGAAAATTAGTGCCTGGAAATACGCAAGAAAGAAGTGATATCATAATCAAGAATTACGGCTCGGGCAATATACTTATTACAGCCAGTATAGCTGAGACAGGTAATCTGTATAAGCAGGGACTGGAGATCGATGAAAATTCATTGGAATCATTTATTGTAACGATTGTTAAAAACACATCAAAAATTTCGCATATAGCATTGCATGTTCCCGAAAACTACAACGAAGTGGGAAATAAAACCGGGACACTAATGTTCTGGGCAGAAGGAGTGAATTAGTCAATGGAATTAAATATACTTAAAAGAAATATAATTTTATGCATAATATTGCTGAGCTTACTAACAGTTACGGCAGCAGCACAGGAACCGGAAATAAATGGATATGCAGCCGATAAACCGCTTTCAACTTTTAGCCATGACACTATTAAAGGCGGATTGACCTACACGGTAGGAGACAGTTATTATAGCGGGAAGCTGTGGACTGGCGATACTTATACTGTGCATAATCCCGTCTCTTTACCTGAAGGCGCAGTAGTAAAGTTCGCGCGACTGTACAATTACTGGACCTGGAGTGCCAAAGGCTCAACCGGCAGGTATCCTGATATGAAATTGACCCTGGACGGAGATGAGCTTGACCCGGATAGACAGTACAGTGACAGAAAGGGGTGGGGAATATATGACTATCCTGCTGGTACATGGTCATACGACGTGACCGACCATATAACACAAAGCGACAGCTACACAGTAGTGATAGAAAATACCGGCCCGGAAGGCACGTTTTTCTGCATGAACGGTGTGGGTTTGCTTGTAGTGTATACTGATGAAGAAGGAACGCACATCGAATACTGGGTTAATGAAGGATGTGATATACTCAATTCGGGGCTGGAGGATGACGGCACATCGACCTACACTACGGCTGACCAGACTATCACTGAGATGATGACTCCTACAATTTCACAGGGTCTGATTAAGAAGGCCACATTGTGGACCATTATCCAGTCAGGCAATTGGGATGCGAATAGGTTATGGGTTAACGATAGGAACTGGTCAGGCATCTGCGACGGTACACCCTATCCTGATCTGGATATTGATATGCGGGACATTACCGGGCATCTGACAAATGGCAAGAATACTATACAATTCCAGGCTGTTGAAGACTATGCGGTTCCATCAGGCTCATTTCTTGTAGTTGAAATAGAGCCTCCTGTCGAGGGGGCATCGACATCCATCTCTCCGGAACAATCTGCAGAAGAGGCATCGGCATCAAAAGGCATTCCCGGATTCGAAATAATGAGTGCAATTGCACTGATCATAATTATCTCTTTACTGAGATTCAGGAAATAGAAAAAGGGAGATCAGAACGACTGATGAACTGACGCTATTAGTGTCCTGCCAATGGTTCACAGGCAGGAAAAACAGAATATCTCCAACATTGTGTGGGTAATAGTTTGCCTAAATCATCGGAGAAATCGAAAATCTTGACAGGATTTACAGGATAGACAGGATACTGGTTGCCATTCCATCCTGTAAATCCGGTCCATAAAGCCAAGTCGTGAGATTCCATGTTCCATGATATGTTCCTTGACAATGAAGTTACCCACACGATGTTAAAGAGAGCCGAAAAACAATGCAGATGCCACAACGCCTGTATTCATAATCATGCCTGATCCGCTGCCATGGCGAAGCAGTAATGGGAATATTCACAGATAAAGGTTAAGCATCAAAAGTACTTTCACTTTTTCCCGATCATCACTTCCGTAGATTTGACGACCGCATATACCTCATCACCCTTTTTAATATCCAGCTTATCCACGGCTTCCTTTGTTACCAGTGAAGTTACCACGACTGGCTCTATCAATATCTTGACCTTAGAGATCACATCCCCCTGCTCAACATCGATAACTTCCCCTGGCATCTGGTTACGAGCCGTGATCTTCAGTCCCACCCCTTCCCAGAAGGTCCCATCGTCTAAAGTTTCACTGATAATGTTCTTCTGCGATTCGTACTCCTTAAGCATCTCTCTTGCATAATCAGTCAAAAACGTACCCTGGTCCTTTCCACCGCGAACACTCGTAACAATCTCCTTCCCTGAATTTTTCTCAATATTCTTCAACATAAGCCATGCATGTTTATACGAGATATTAACCTTCCTGCATGCTTTGTTCAACGAACCTTCTTCATCGATGGCGTATAAAAGTGCAGCCTTTCCTTCGCCCATCAATGTTTTCCCATCTTCGGTCAGCCACAATTTTGTCCTGGGTATCATCGTTTATCACATCATTTATGAGACTTTTTAATTTATTCTGGATAAGTGGATCATGTCAAGAAAGATTAACCGCAGAGGACGCAGAGGGTTGTTGTTTTTCTCTGCGTCACTCTGCGCTCTCTGCGGTTTTTCGAATCGTCCCAGAAAATAATAAAAAGTCTTTCATTTATTGCGTCTTAAACTACATGAACGGCTGTTGCTTTAAATGATATGGTCACACGCTTACCCAGTTCAAGTCCCAACTCCAGTGCAGATTGTTTTGTTATGAACGAATTCACCACAAAACCGCAGTCCACCTTTACCCTCAAAAGTGCACCCATCGGCTCAATTTCGATCACCTCTCCTTCAAACGCATTCCTGGCACTGCTCTTAACAGGCACCACACTAATTGTCACATTCTCAGGTCGAAGGCACGCATGGACTGTTTCACCAACCGCACACCTTGACACCGCCTCGATATCACAACTATCCAGGGCAATACTGGTAAGTCCTTCACTGTTAGAAGTGACTGTTCCTTTCAGCACATTTTCAACCCCCATAAAATGAGCGATCCTGTCATTAAGCGGTCTGTCAAACACCTCGTTTGCTGCTGCAACCTGTACTATCCTGCCATCCATCATAACTGCAATGCGATCAGCCAGTATCTGTGCTTCTGTCTGGTTGTGCGTAACATGGATAACCATCAGATCGGACATGTTGTGTATTTTTTTAAGCAATCGCCTGGTCGTATCCTGGGTTCCCGGGTCAAGAGCGCTCAGCGGCTCATCCAGCAGCAGCACATCCGGTTCAATGAGAAGCACGCGCGCAAGCGCAACCCGCTGCTGTTCACCCCCCGAAAGTGTCAGCGGATATCTGTGCAGAAGGTGTGAGATGTTCAGGTTCTCAGCCATCCTCTCAACCCTGCTACCGTCCCTGATACCTCTCATGCGCAGTCCGAACTCGATATTCTTCCTGACATCCAGGTGCGGGAAAAGGGAATAGTCCTGGTATACAAAACCAATATTGCGCTTTTCAGGCGGCAGTCTAGTGACGTTTATCTCATTAATAAATATCTCACCCAGGTCTGGTGCATGAAATCCTGCAATAAGTTCGAGCAGGAGCGTCTTCCCGGCGCCTGTGGGACCAAGTATTACGAAATATTCACCATCCTGCACCTGAAGGTCTATTCCCTTAAGCGCAAATTCTTTCCAGTTCCGGTGCAGACTTTTAATCCTTATCATATATACGCCAGCCCGCGGATATAAGCCTTACCGCTATGAATATTGTAAGAGTAACCAGTATCAGCAGAACCGCAATAGGTCTTGACGCTGACAAGCCGTACGACAGGTACCTGTCATATACAAGTGTCGGACCTATCATCGGATAATATGCTATGATCACGACAGCACCGAACTCACTTATCGCCCGCGCCCAGCACATGATCGAACCTGCCATGATGTGGCGTGCAGCAAGCGGCAGTGTGATAAATAAAAACGCTTTCCACATAGGAGCACCAAGCGAACGGGCTGTGTTCTCAAGTCTGGGGTCTATATTCTGGAATCCCTCACGCACCGAGTTGGTTAAAAAAGGCGCAGATACAAAGAGCATGGCAATGACGATGCCGGCAAATGCGTCCCTGAACTGGATATACGACTCGAGCGGAGCGCCAAGCAAGCCGTTTGCGCCAAAGATGGTGAGAAGTGCTATGCCAGCCACAGTATGCGGGACCACAACAGGTATATCCAGCACACTTTCAACAAAACCTTTTGCAAAAAAGTCCTTACGTGCAAGGATATATGCCGCAGGTATCCCGAGCACCATGGATATTAGCGTTGCAACGAGCCCGGCATACATGGATAATGATATGGACTTTATAACAGACTTTTCGCAAGCCGCGTTGATAAGTGCAGGCAGGTCAGTAACTACCTGCTCTATCACCATGTTGGCAAGCGTTACAACTACAAATAACAGCAGCACCAGAGCCAGGAAAAGAAATACAAGCATAAGGGGCTCAGGTGCTTTTCGGCTTGTGAGCATGGGTCTGGTCTGCTTTTTTTTCAACATGCAGATGGTGTTATCGAATTCTTATTATATTAAATTTAACTCCACCCAGGAAATTTTACCCCACTCCCCGGGTAGAGTCGTCGGTTTAGAGTAATGCTCCCAGTTCGGCAGGTACTTTTTCTGCATCATTTGTTACTGCCGGTACGATAGGAGGCTGTCCATTGTTGATGAATACATTCTGCCCGTCAGCACTGAGCAGCAGTTTTATGAACTCGATTCCAAGCTCTGGCTGCATTGCATTGTTTGGAATAGTGATCCCATAAACGATCGGCGTGCCGATGACTATATTACCGTTTGCGGTCTTGAGCCTGACAGTACTATATTTATCTGCATATTCGACTGAGCTCAGGTCTATCTGCGCCGGGAGTTCCACAAACTTGAATCCATGCTGTACTGCAACACTTCTGTAGATGTAGAAATAATCTATCTCGCCTGTCTCAAGTGCTGATGAAAGTTCAACTTCCATGCTTCTCATCATTATCTTTTTTGTGTTAGGTTCAATATATTCAGAGGCGGGCATTACTGCTGTATATGTTCCATTTTCGAATGTCATCGTTATTGCGGTATTATCTCCCATGAGGTCGTCAAAGATGTCACCATCAGCATAGTGGGCTTCCGATAGCTGCGTTACCATTACTGAGCGATAGCCGCAGGGGTCATCGTTCGGATTTGAGAAACCAAAGGTCACATCAGGTCTGCGAAGTATCTCGTACCAGTTATCCGAATTGACCTCGCTACTGTATTTGCTGTCATCGGTATAGGCTATGACTATCTGGTTCTTCGCAAACGCAAGGTACCAGTCTGTATATTCCGGCATCATCATTGTGGGAATGAGGGTATAATCGGCTGATGCCAGGATATCTGATTGTTTGTCAAGCTCTGTTATCTTTTTTATGCACGCCCTGCTGCCTGCTGGTTCGCGCTGCACATCCACATTCGGATGAAGCGTTTCGAACTTTTCTTCCAGTTCTGCCATTGGTATGCTGAGACTGCCAGCGTGGAATATCTTGAGTATTGCTTCTTCGTCTGGTGTCGTTTCGCTGTCAACGCATCCTGTTACTGAGAATATTGCTACAAGCAATGTGAATATCGTTAGGATTTGTAGGATATGATCTTTTGTGGTCATTGTTATGTTCCAATAAACATAATGGTTGATAAAGATTGTTATTTTAATTTTATCGTATACAAAATAAATGAGAACCAGAAGCCACCACTCCTGATGTACTATCAGTCACTTCAATCTTTTACTATCGAACTGGTACCGGACCGGGGCAGGTGCATAGAGCCAGTGCATGGAGCAGGTGCAAAGAGTCGATGCATAGAGCAATGTAGAACCAGGAATCATTTGTATACCTTTCAAATTAAATGGTAATTGATCATAGTGCCCGGAATTTTGAGACACTGATTACACAGATTAATAGTGGTTGTAAAATCAGTGTCTATATTAATCTTGCATTTTGCCATACTTTTTGAGACTCTCTTTAACATCGTGTGGATAACTTCATTTTTCAGGAACATATCATGGAATATGGAATCTCACGACCTGGCTTCATGGACAGGATTTACAGGATTTACAGGATGGAATGGCAACCATTATCCTGTCGATCCTGTAAATCCTGTCACGATTTTCGATTTCTCCGATGATCCAGGCAAACTATTACCCCCACAATGTTGGAGAGATCCCTTTTTGAAATGGATACAATCATTTATTGAATATACTTAAATATAATCCAATAGAAGTCATGAACAATATGATAGGGGATAAAACAACAAACAAAAGACCGTTTTTTAAGGAGCCGGACTTTATCTTATTTATTGTTATAATAATAGCAGCCACGGCCCTGCGCCTGTACCAGCTTGATGTTCGCCCCTTCCACCATGATGAGGCTGCTGTAGGCTCATTTGCCTACAAATTATTCACAAACGGCAATTATGAATACAACCCGGTATTTCACGGTCCGTTTTTGTATTTCCTTACAGTGAGTGTATTCAACATCATAGGGGATACCGATTTTGCAGCCCGTGTGGTCCCTGCACTGACCGGCGTTGGTATGGTACTGCTGGTATATCCTTTCAGGCATCACCTCGGCCGCCCGGGTTGGCTTATCACGGCAGCGTTCTTTGCATTCTCACCATCCTTCCTGTACTATTCCCGTTTCTTCCGCAACGACATATTCATCACATTCTTTACGCTGACAGCCGTGGTGTGTGCAGCAAAATATCTTGAGCAACGAAATAATCCCAACCGGCTCATATATGTAGCACTGGGTTCTGCCGCACTGGCATTATCGGTCACTGCCAAAGAGAATGCATACGTTACCATTGCACTGCTGGGATTTCCTGTCGGAATGTATGTATTGTACAGGATATGGCTGCTCTATCGAACCCGACACCAGCAGCATGACATCATCGCATCACTTGAGAAGCACATGTTCAGGATATTGATGGATACCGGTCTGTTCATAGTAGTGTTCCTTGCCATTTTTGTGATATTTTACTCTTACTTCTTCAAGGACTTTGAAGCTGTAAAAGGTGCCACTTTTAGTGCCTTTTCCCACTGGTATGAGATGCATGAGATAGAACGTATCGGAGGGCCGCCGTATTACTATATCCCACTACTTTTCCTGTATGAACTTCCTGTAGCCTTGTTCGCCTTTATAGGAAGTATAGACTATGTTACACGGTTCATTAAAAGCAGGGAAAATCCAATGATGGTCTTTATGGTCTACTGGCTGGCTGCCAGCCTTGCAGCCTATGCATATATAGGTGAAAAGGTACCCTGGCTGATACTGCATCCTCTTCTTCCGGCAGTACTGATCGCGGGCGCATACCTGGGTGAGGTCGTGCCTTCCCTGAAACAGCGGCCAAGATGGGCTGAGGCTGCCTTTGTGGTCATACTTGTACTAAGTTCAGCCTTCTTCCTGTATACCAGCTATAACCTGAACTACAAGAACTGTTCGGACCCTGCCGAACCATTGATACAGGCCAGCCAGCCGCCCCAGGAATTCCAGCACTTCATGGTCACCCTGCATGAAACTGCCGATAGGCACAAAGGCTTTTACACTGAGATAGAGGTCACGGATAATGAGATGGATACGCAGTTATTGTGGCAGATACGCCATTATAAAAATGTAAAGTGGAGGGTGAACCTGGAAAATGATCCTATACTGGATGCGCCCATCATAATTGTACATGACGAGGATGCTGATTACGTAAAGCAGGTAGTGGATGATGACTACCACCGGCTGGACAGTGCAAAGATGGCATGGTATTGGTTTAAGCCTGGTGACATCAATTACAGGTTCATTATGTACCGCCAGCTTGACAGGCCCCGGAGTGAGTATGGGGTGGTGCTTTTCTATAGATAATAATCAAAGGTAATCAATAGGGGCTGGATGTGAAAACATGAGCAAGATAGTAATAATCGGCGGCGGGTTGGCCGGACTTGCGGCGGCTTACCGGCTTTCGGATGAACATCAGGTAACCGTGGTAGAAAAGGACGATGCACTGGGTGGTATGGCACAGAGTTACCACATTGATGAACATACTGATGGTCACGTTGATGACCACACTGATGATTATTATATTGAGAAATATTACCATCATTTTTTTTCCAGCGATTCCGAACTGATGGGACTGATTGAAGAACTGGGCCTGGCAGAGCGCTTGCAGTGGATCAAGGGTACCACAGGCTATTACTGGAGCGGCAGGGCATATCCCATGAACACTCCCCTGGAGATATTGAAGTTCCCGCCTATGTCCCTGTTAGATATATTCCGGCTGACGCTGCTGGTATTGCGCACAAAGCTTGTCAGGGATGTCAGGTCATACGATGACATCACGGCAGGTGAATGGATATTGAAGACCGCAGGCAGCGGGGTTTACAATAATTTCTTCCAGCCGCTGTTGAACAGCAAGTTCGGGTCGAACGCCGACAGGGTCAGTGCTGCCTGGTTACTGGGCAGGGTAAAGATACGCTCAGACCGTGGCGCAGAAGGTGAGAGATTGGGATATATGAGGGGGGGGTTCCACCATCTGATAGCTGCGCTGGCTGATGCAATAAGGGAAAAGGGCGGCCGGATCATAACAGGTAACGGTGTAGAGGAGATATTGATGGAAGACGGCCGGGTTTCGGGTGTAAAGCTTGAAGAAGGTAGTTTGTCGTGTGATGCTGTGATATCCACAGTACCTCCTCTAACCCTGGCGTCCCTGGTAGAACCGGACATTCCCGGATTTGACCCGAGCGCCATCCATTACCAGGGTACGTGCTGTGCCCTGCTTGGGATGTCGAGGCCTTTGATGATGGATGGTACTTACTGGCTGAACATCAAGGCTGATGTGCCGTTCGGGGCGTTGATCGAGCATACTAATTTTATGCCAACTTCGGATTATGCAGGGGAGCACCTGCTCTATATTGCTTCGTATTTCCAGGACCATGATGACCCGCTGTACACCCGGAGCGAGGAGGAAGTTATCGAGATGTTCCTGGATGGGCTTGAGAGACTGTACCCTGATTTTGACAGGTCGGCGGTACTTTGGTGGGAACTGGGGCGGGATGCACAGACTGCTCCGGTGTATGAGACTGGGTATGCTGAGCGGATACTGCCGTATAGGACCGATGTTGATGGGCTGTACCTTGCCGGCATGTTCTCTGAGGCTAATTATCCAGAGCGGAGCATGAACGGTTCTGTCAGGGCAGGATATGAGGCTGCGGATGCTGTTGTGTGGGATAGCTGAAGAGAAGGCAACAGCAAATGCAACTGAATCGATGACTGTCACAGCTACAGCAACAGTACTTCCAACTGAAACAACATTAGTTGAACCAAAGTTCAAGGTAGGTCCTACTGTTACTCTGCATCCGGTTAATGATGGTGTTAATAAGTCACAAGATGGACTTGTTGAACTTTATAGAGGCTGTCATTCAATTACTGCGAGTAATAAAATCAGTCCTTCATTTGTATCCACTTCAAATCTAAGGGTAATTTAAAAATTATTAGACAGGATTTACAGGATCGACAGGATATACCGCAACGTCAACATCCTGTAAATCCTGTAAATCCGGTCAAAATACCATGCTTTTTGAAGTGGATACCTTCATTTTTGATTTAAAGCCATTTTTGACCTTGTTTCCCCTAAATTTTTTAATTGTTGGACAGCCTATATATGGACAACCTATCCCTGAATGATGTGACATTTAATGTAGATGCAAGGATAAGTGTTCCATCAGGAATCCATGTGTATGGAGAAGGATTTGGTCAAGCAGGGGTGGCAGGTACTATATACGGAACTTTCTCTATCTCGCCAGGAAAGGCTAAGACAATTTATATCAATATTAAGGGAGATAAAACTGGATTATAGGCAGTGGTTGCGATCACCCGATTATTAGCGATATATATGAGGAAAAGAATATGAAAAGAATTCCATTCCACAACAGAGAAAAGGAACTTAAAGAGGTCATGAAGATACTGGAGGTAGAGCCGTCCCTCATCACCTTCATCTACGGACCGATAAACAGCGGAAAAACTACGCTGGTAAGCCACCTGATCGATCAACTGCCTGAAGAATACGTGGTATTCTACATTAACCTGAGAGGAAGATTTATTTCGGATTACAGGGATTTTATTAAGGTTTTATTCAAAATTGAAAAGGAAAAAAATTATAAAGAAGTTCTAAAAACAATCTCTGAAATATCTGCAGAGACGTTGAAATTCAGCGGAATCCCGGTTGCTGAAAGTGTTATGAATGCACTTTTCAAGGAAAAATCTTACGAGGATGTGTTTGAATTTTTGGAGGAGTACTTTACAACAATCGCTAAAAATAAGACACCTGTGCTTATCATCGACGAATTGCAGGTGGTCGGGGATCTGAAGATTGATGGGTTGCTGATGTATAAGTTATTTAACTTTTTCATACGATTGACAAAAGAGTTACATCTGTGTCACGTCTTTGCGGTTTCATCTGATTCACTCTTTATCGAAAACGTCTACAGTGAGGCAATGCTTGATGGGAGGTGCAGATATCTGCTGGTGGATGATTTTGATTACGAAACTGCTACCGCGCTTCTGGAGAGGAATGGTTTTACTGATGATGTGAAGGCGGTTGCATGGGAGTACTGCGGCGGAAAGCCGGTATGTTTAATGGAGCTAATCTATGCCGATGACAGGGAACGGATTGCAAAGGATATGCTGAAGACAAGAGTAACCCAGCTCAAGGATTTACTCGACTATCTGGATTATACCAAACCGAGAATAATGATCGGAGATGATGAATACCTGGTTGAAAAGGGGGATATTGCTGATATCCTTAACAGGTTTGTAGATACGGAATATATCGATGATGAAGGGTTGAACAGACCTGCAAAGCATTTCCTGATCAAGGATAACATTTTGTTCCTTGATCCGCATACTGGAGTCATCAAACCGCAATCACGTCTGAATCTGCTTGCGATACGAGATGTTTTAAAGGATATGTGAAACGGAACTGGTTATAGGGATATTGGTTGTAATCGGAATTTTGCTTGGAACGGCTGCGGGCGTGCAGGCTTTAGAGTGATGATGGGCTGTACATTGCTGGCATGTTCTCTTAGGCTAATTATCCAGAGCGCAGCATGAACGGTTCAGTTAGGGCAGGATATGAGGCGGCGGATGCTGTTGTGCGGGGTGTGTGATTTACTAAAAAATCCGGTCTATATCTAGTAATAGCAAAATTTGCATTAACACAAATGATCACCTTTACTAAACAATCCCCTCATTCCACCCAGACCACCGGCCATACACCTCACCCAAATCCACGCCCCCATCCCCATCCTGCAGTTCATTCATCAGCAGCCAGAACATATTATTCGCCTGCCCCACCATATCGGCCTCCACCAGTTCGGGCCTGGTCCTGCCAGTTTCGGCAATTGTATCCCACCTTTGACAAATCAACATTGTCACTA
>Ga0255457_1084_pt1 | contig 13295 bp, 10 predicted proteins | sample ANMaggQBNCT02L10_FD_182650 | JGI IMG/M metagenome (GOLD analysis project Ga0255457, IMG submission 182650) | Sediment cell enrichment communities from methane seep in Santa Monica Basin, California, United Staets - ANME aggregate JGI... | ecosystem: Environmental > Aquatic > Marine > Cold seeps >...
TACGATTTATAAGTGTTAAGAAAAACACTGTAATGAACTAAAACAAAGGAGGAGGAGGTGTGCGCCTTCATGCCTCTTTCTTCCCGGCCTTCTTTGCCGCTTTCGCAGCCACCTGCTCAGCAAACACATTTAAAAGATTCATCAACTTCTCGTACTGCGCAGTCTCGATATGCGAGTACCTGATAGGTTTCTTGTGTTCTTTCGTAGCCTTCTTTAGTTTGCTGTACAGGTCCTTGGACCTTGAGGTCAGCGCCTCATCGGTCGTACCCTCGATCAGCATCACACCGCCGGCACCGTGCTCGTAGGCATGGTTCACAATATCCGCATCCAGCACATGGATGGACGGTACCTGGACAAACCTGATAAGCGGCGAATAAGGACTCCTGTTCACACCTGCAATATCGGCAGCCGCATACGCAGCAGGGTCGATGTACACGATCACGCCCATACCTACATCAAGTATCCCTTCAGCCTGCGCCTTCAACTGTTTGCGCGTGTAGTTTGCAATCTCCACAGCTTCCTGCGGACATACGGCTGCACATATCCCGCATGCATTGCATGAAAGCGCTTCGAGTACTGGCTTTTTGTTCTCCATTGAAAGTGCACCATAGGGGCATTCCTTCACACAGATACCGCACCCGTCGCAGGCATCCTTGATCACCGGCTTCTCAGGCGAGATCGAGATCATGCCTTTACCAAGGAACCCTGAAACCTTGAGTGCCGCACTCATGGCTTCTGTCACAGAATCATGGATGTCTTTGGGTCCAAGCGCACATCCTGCCGCAAACACACCCTGGTTCAGCGTGTTCACAGGATCGATCTTGACATGTTTTTCTTCGATAAAACCATCACTGCCAACAGGCACACCCAGCTGGTCGGCAAGCTGTTGCGTCCCGGCTGACGGGTTCAGCGACGGACACAGCACAACCATATCGAATTCATCGCTTCCTATCTCACCGAGTAACGTGTCCTCATACCTGAGCTGCAACCCGCCACTATCCAGCGGATTCACCTCAGCCACGCGCCCGCGGATAAAGTTCACTCCCACCTCCTGTGCATGATGGTAGAACTCCTCCATCCGCCTGCCTGCTGCGCGCATATCGATATAGAAGACACTCACATCCGCATCCTTGTTCATTTTCAGCACCAGCTGCGCCTGTTTCTGCGAATACAGGCAGCATACCTTAGAGCAGTACTTGTTCGCACGGTTAAAATCGCGCGAACCCACACACAGCACAAAAGCAACCTTCTGCGGCATCGTACCATCCGACTTCTGTAAACGCATACCTGTCCTGCTCATAGCAGAGAGCATCTCCTCAAACTCGATCGCGGTTATGATATCCGGATGCCGGGCGTAATTGTACTCCTCGATGATCGACGGGTCTATCGGCGTAAAACCGGTGGCTATGGTGATCGCCCCGACATTAACCTCAATGTCCTCCTCACTGTCATCGAGCTTGACCGCGCCGACGGCGCACACCTTTTCGCAAAGACCGCATTCCACACATTTTTCCATATCAATAATGTATGCCTGTGGGATCGCCTGCGCAAACGGCAGTGCGATCGCATCCTCCGGACACTCCTGTGCACACCTGCCGCATGAGGTACACGTATCAACATCCACGTACCGCGGCATACGGCGCAGGGTTACTCTGAAATCCCCCACATTCCCATCAACCGATGCAACCTCGGTCTGGGTGTACAGCGTAATGTTCGGATGGTTGAACACCTCCACCATCTTTGGCATAAGGGTACACTGCGAGCAGTCAAATGTCGGGAACGTCTTTGACAGACCGATCATGTGACCTCCGATATATGCTTTACTTTCGACAAGGATTACCTCATGCTCATTGGCCATCTCAAGTGCTGCCGTAATACCGCTAATACCGCCGCCAACAACCAGCACGCGGTCTTCAAGATCTTTTATAATAGGCTCCAACGACTCAAGGCTGTTCATTCTAAAAACTGCGCCCGTGATAAGTCCTTTCGCTTTCCTTGTAGCCTCATCACAGTCCTCATGCACCCATGAACACTGCTCGCGGATGTTAGTGATCTCAAGAAGCATCGGATTGATACCTGCCATTTTCGCCATAGCGCGGAATGTTTCAAGGTGCAGTTTAGGAGAACACGAACCGATCACCACGCGGTCGATCATCCCTGCCTCGATATCGCTTTTGATCTTTCCCTGTCCCGCACTGCTGCACAGGTAATCCTGGACATTCGCTATCGCCACACCGTCCATTCCTGAAACTTTTTCGGCGATGGCTTCAACATCCACTGCATCCGAGATATTGCCGCCGCACCTGCAAAGGTACACACCTGTTTTTTGGCCACTCATATCTTCACAACCTCATCACTATTCTATACGTCCTCTGAGCTTTTCAAAGAACTCCTCGTTCGTTATGATATTCAGGTCAATTCCAAGTTCCTCAGGTGGAAATCCAAGCGCAAGCCCGAAGAGCTGGCTATAATGCAATACCGGGATATTATACTCTAAAGCGAACTTCTCCCTGATCTCGGCCTGTCCGCTGTCAAGCTGCAGGTGACAGAACGGGCATGCATTTACAATGCAGTCCGCACCGGCATCACGGATACGTGAGAGCTTATGGTTTGTCATCTCGAGCGATTTTTCAGGAAGTGCCGAGCGCACGCCTCCGCCAGCGCCGCAGCATGCCATCTTATCAGGATAATCTATACTTTCGGCACCTGTAGCTTCGATTAGTTCATCAAAAAAAGTGGGTTGTTCCACACTTCCAAGATTACGCTCTTTCGAAGGTTTTACGAGATGACAGCCGTAATGCAGCGCAACCTTAAGGTCAAGCGGCTTTACCACCATCTCCTTTATCTTTTCAGGTCCGAACTCATCATAGAGAAATTCCACGATGTGCCGCACATCCACAGTTCCCTTATACTTTTTACCGATCTTCCCAAGATGGACATTCGTGCTTTTTTTAAGCGCTGTGTCACTTTTAAGTTCATGATTTGCATCTGTGAGTGAACCGTAACAGCCGTTGCATATTGTCAGGACATCGCGCCCGAGTTCCTCGGATAGTACAATGTTACGGCCCGCAAGTGCAAGCCATGTTGGTTTATCGAACGACCTGAACACACCGGGCGCCGGACAGCACGACGCACCCGGGAGATCAGAACAGTCGATATCTAATTTATCGAGGCATAACTGTGTAGCTTTTTCGATTCCCGGATAACGGTTCGGGACAATGCAGCCCAGAAACAGTGATAACTTTGACATGATAACATCTCCTCTTTCTCACCTATACGTTCTGCTCTTCAGGCCACCAGTTTGTCAAATTCGCACGACCGTAAAAGCGTCTGCACATCAGCCAGTGCCTCCGGGTATTTATGAACTGTTCCGGGGATGGGGTCCATTTTGAGCATCTCACGTTTCTCCTTTACATCATCATTGATGGGTACAGCGTGACCATACTCCAGCACCAGCTGGCTGACCTTCCTGTGTGCCGGAAGCATGATACCTTCATGCACAGCAATTGTCCTAATCGCCAGTATCGTATCAGCGATCTTTATCTCGCGCGGACACCGCTCCTGGCATGTATAACAGGTGGTGCACATCCAGAGATCTTCGTCATGCAGTATGTCCCTGCCTACACGTGTTCCTCGTACAATCCTTCGTGTGTTCAGGCTCGTATAGCGTCCAGACGGGCAGCTGCTGCTGCATGTACCGCACTGCATGCAGGTAAGTACATCAAGACCTGCGTTTTGCAGAGTATTTAACACATCCGATTCACTCATTTTTATTCACCGGCCCACATTATTCATTTAACATCTAAAGACCCGATTTGACCTTGATAATTAATATGCATACATATTCCCGTACGGTCTGCTGGATACAGGAAGCAGTTTGATGAAAGGCTTGCTTAGCAATTCATCAAGGTCGAGTTCGAAGTGTTTGCAGTATTCACTGAGGTGTTTCTTTAAAAGTTTTTCATCCTTTGCATCCGGATCCAGCACACTTACTTCTTTACCCAACGTGTATTCCTCTACCTCGCCCCTGATGTAGATCACACCGCCGTGCATGCCTGTTCCGAGATAATCACCAGCGATCGGTGTGTTCTCGTCCCTGTCCAGACCGAGGAGGACCAGAATACCGCCAGCCATGTATTCGCCGAAGAAATCACCGGCAGTACCACCGGCAATGATTATAGGTATCTGTTTTTTATACTGTTTCATGTGAATTCCGGTGCGGTATCCCACATTGCCTTTAATGTACATTTTTCCGCCGCGCATACCATATCCTAACACATCCCCTGCACTTCCGTGTATAATGATCTCACCTGCATTCATAGTATTTGCGACGCCGTCCTGTGCATTGGCATTAATAACAAGGTCAGGACCGTTCATAAACATTGCAAGGTCGTTTCCTGGTACCCCGTTTATAGTAATACTAACCTTCTCATTGATCCCGTTGCCGATGTAGCGCTGGCCGTTCACATTATCGAGTATGAATTCGGTCTCACCTTCTTTTATCGCATCACGGATCATACTGTTCAGTTTCCGGTAGTACATTCTTTTGCAGTCGATTCTCATCACCATTGTTACCACCTCACTGCCCTATCCCTGCAGGTTTGATCCCAAGCAGTTCCAGGGTTTGTTCATCAAGATCGATACCTCGCAGCCGTTCACGGCTGCCGCGCAGGGATTCGATGGAGTTGACTCCAAGTGAACCCAGGATCTCCTGCAGTTCATGACCCCATGCCGTCAGGAGGTTCGATAGCCGCTCTGCACTAACCTGCGGATCTAACCTGCGCACAAGTTCCGGTTTCTGGGTAGCAATTCCCCATGCACAGTTGCCTGTATAACACTTCTGGCACACCCGGCATCCCATTGCCACAAGAGCCGCAGTTCCGATAATAACCGCATCCGCACCAAGAGCGATCGCCTTTGCCACATCACCGCTGTTCCTTATGCTTCCTGCACAAAGGATCGAGGCATTGTTCCTGATACCTTCATCACGCAGGCGCTGGTCGACCGCAGCCAGTGCAAGTTCGATCGGTATCCCTACATTGTCCCTGATCACCATTGGTGCTGCACCTGTACCGCCGCGGAACCCGTCGATAGTAACAATGTCCGCACCTGCACGTACGATCCCGCTGGCAATGGCAGCCACATTGTGCACTGCAGAGATCTTGACAGAAACGGGTTTAGTATAATCCGTGGCTTCCTTGATCGCATAGATGAGCTGCGAAAGATCTTCAATTGAATATATATCGTGGTGCGGTGCAGGAGAGAGGGCATCTGTCCCGACAGGGATCATCCGGGTCTTTGATATCTCATCTCCCACCTTTTCACCGGGGAGATGTCCACCGATACCTGGTTTTGCACCCTGTCCGATCTTGATCTCAACCATCGCGCTGGTGTTCAGGTATTCGCTGGTTACACCGAACCGGCCGGATGCGACCTGGACTATAACATTATCCGCATATGAATGCAGGTCTTTGTGGATTCCGCCTTCACCTGTGTTCATAAGTGTTCCTGAATTTTTAGCAGCCATTGCAAGTGCCCTGTGCGCATTCAGGCTTATCGCACCATACGACATCGCAGCAAAGACGATCGGTACATCCAGTTTAACCTGGGGTTGAAGTTCAGTGGAGAGTTCGATCTCATCATTCCCGTCCCGGGTAAACTCCAGGCGGTTTGGTTTGCGACCGAGGAATGTCCGCAGTTCCATTGGTTCACGGAGTGGATCAATAGATGGGTTTGTGACCTGGCACGCATCAATTAACATATGATCCCAAAGTATCTGGTACGGTCTGGGATTACCCATTCCTGTTAAGAGAATGCCGCCTGTTTCAGCTTGCTTTAAGATGTTCTGCCGGGTCTCAGGCAGCCAGTTAGCACTGTCCTTGTAAGCCAGTTCGTTTTTGGTGATGGATATTGCAGATTCGGGACAGAATGTCGTGCACCTGTGGCATGCCACACATTTTTTGTGGTCAGGTACTACCCTGTCCTTGAATTGCATGCATCCAAAACTACAGTTCATGACACAGCGCTTGCACCGCCTGCATCTGTCGTAATCGATCTTCACTATAAATTCCGGTGGTATCTGGGACATCATTTATTCCACCTCTCCATTTAATTCGCCTATAACTGCTGTCCCGGCTTTCGGGCTCCATACCGTATCCGGGTCTGCGATCTCCCGGATTGCCGATTCCTCTGATGACATATACAGCATGTCATCACCTTTTGTGGCACAGGTCATGGGCCGCAGTTTAATACGGTCATTGAATCCAACCATACCGCGGTTGTGTCCGAGAATGATACTGAACGGTCCGTTTAAGAGTGCACCACCGTAAACTTGCCTGATCGCAGTTGCGATTTTCTGCTCACGTTTTGGCATCCTGTCAATATTTTCCCAGAAAGGTGATGCAAGTGCCCTGACAGCCAGTTCCATTGGCATTTTGTGCCTGCGTACAAGCAGGTCGAACAGGTATGCCACGACTTCGGTATCTGTTCGAAGTTCTAACTTGTATCCGAACGGCTCAAGGTAGCGTTTGTTGATCCCGTAGGATGATATCTCACCGTTGTGGACAATCGACCAGTCAAGAAGGCAGAATGGATGTGCTCCGGCCCACCATCCCGGCGTGTTTGTCGGGAACCTGCCGTGTGCTGTCCAGATATATCCTTTATACTCGTCTAATTTGTAGAATATTCCGATATCCTCCGGATATCCTACACCCTTGAAAGCTCCCATATTCTTACCCGATGATGCAACAAAAGTACCGTCGAGCTCTGAGTTGATATCCATCACCTTTTCAACAACATATTCACGTTCTGAAACGAACTTTGTTCTATGCTCGGGGACATCCATAAAATAGCGCCACAGTATAGGAGGAGACGTGACCGGCTGCGCTCCACATTCGGCAGATTTTCCTGACGTGTCCTGCTCAAAGACAGCACCGGGACGCGTAGGTATCTCCTCATCAAGAACGATGTCGAACGTATCCTTGAAATATTCCTCACACTGATCCTTTGCCTCCATATTGTCAAACATCATGTGGAATGCATATTCATTAGCATGTCTCGGGTATATCCCGTATGCTGCAAAACCGCCTCCAAGACCGTTCGAGCGGTCATGCATTAAGGCAATTGACCTGATAATATCGTTTCCATCCATTCGCTCTCCCGCTTTACTCATTATACCGGAAACGGCACACCCTGACGGAATATAACAATCACATCTCATTTACTCACCTGCCTCCTGTTTTTCTTTACTAACATCAACTTCATGAATTTCATCTTCACTAACTTCATCTTCACTAACTTTATCTGGTTTTGTTGAACTTGATCCCGATCCGGATTTTAATTCCGGCTCATTTCTTTTTTTGATGACCTTCATCAATTCCCTAAGTTCATCCGCACCGCTTCCGGGAGGTTCCGGTAATTTCAATTTTTTACGCATGGCTGTTGGCTCGCCCAGCTTTCCGGTATCATTGAACATCTGAAGTCCGCCTTTGAAACCCTCGGGAGCCGTCCCGCGTTCATTTGATAGGGTTTTCAGACGGTCAAAGACTTTCAACATACCGAACTTCTGCGGGCAGAGTTCGTAACATGTATAGCAGTTTGTGCAGTACCAGATATCGGGAGATTCCACGACCTGGTCAAGTTTACCGTGTAATACATCACCGATTATCCGGTTCGGTTCAAACTGCGGGATGATCTTGGTAACAGGGCAATCGTCAATGCATGCTGCACATTCATAGCAGCTCCGCAGAGCTGCCAGGTCAAAATGCTCCCGTGCACTTTCAAGATGCTTTGAACGTTCATACCATGTTTCGAGAAATGAGTCAGTTTCGACCCTGTGCATATCCATGCCAAGTTCGGAAGCTTCAAATCCAAATGCAAGCCCCATAAGTTCTGTGAAATATACGATTGGCAGGTGCACCCGTTCACCGCTTTTTTGCATGAGATACTGTTTGGAATCGAACTGGGCAAAGCATGCCGGACACATCATTGTCATAGCATCAGCAAGTTCCTGGACCTCCAGTATCTTCTCGCGGGAGAGTGTAATCGCATCTGAAGGGTCCTCCGCATTGCTCAGGTCACTGCCGCAACAGACCATCTTTGTCTGATAGTCCACACTGTTGGCACCAAGTGCTTCGACAAGAAGATCAAACTTTGTCGGGTGGTTCGGATCATCAAAGTGTATGGCTGAACTTGGACGCATCATGTGACATCCGTAGTGAACTGCGATGTTCATGCCATCAAGCGGTCTGGTTATGTGCTTTTTTACTTCATCTATACCAAGATCGTCATATAATACTTCAACGAGATGTTTGATCTGCAAGTTCCCGGTGTACTCCAATCCCACCCCGGCAAGTACCTCATTTACATCCTGCCTGAGTCCATGATTAATATTAAGTTCGGCTGCTGCTGCTTTTAAGCTACTGTAACAGCCATTGCACGGTGTTAAAAGATCCATGCCCATATTTTCTGCCAGACAGAGGTTCCTTGCTGCTGTGACATACCAGGTGAATTCATCTCCAACTTTGATGATCGATTTTGTGGGACAGCAGGTGGCACCCTCAATATCATGAAGTCCGACTCCCATTTTGTCAACCACGAGCCGGATTGATTTTTCCATAAACGGAAATCGTGCCGGAATGGTGCATCCCCAGAACATTGCATAATCGGTCATTAGTACTTGCTCCTGTTTTTGTTTCGTAACGTGTTTTTATGTTGATTTTTAATCATATCTCTATAAATGATATGTGTTCACGTGTAATATGTATTAAGGTCTGTTCAAGATGTTGTGAGGTGTTCCGCAGGAAAGCGGTAACCACATAGCTACTTTCTAGTATATAAATTTAACTGATGCGGCAGTAAGATGGGAATTCAATTCAGCGTCTTTTTTTTCAGATTACATGGAATTAATATCATGGCTGCTGCCCATAATGATATATTTACCAAGACCATAGGAGCACTCCCGATCGATACGGTGAAGACGTGCGTCAAGAAAATGGAAATTTTAGACTGGGTAAACAGGATTGACAGGATATGATCCAATCCTGTATATCTTGTAAATCCTGTCAAGAGATTTGATTGAAACTAAGAAAATCACCTATATCGATATCGAAACGCGTTTATAATTTTCTATACGTAGATAAACCGGGAATAAGAATGTGAAATGATGGAGTCAGATTTATCTTATTATTCCATAGCGGTTGATGCCGGGAAGTGGAATCTCCGGAAATATCAGAAGATAATAAACAGATGAACTTTTGGGGAAACAGATAGAATATACTCGAAATTTGATTCTAAATAAAATAATGTCAACAAATGAAATTTGTAGAAATTAAGCCCGGAAAGATATCATACAGGAGGCAGGTCAGCACTGCTGTTAGATGCCTATCCATCTAATTTGCAGCACCAACAAATACGTCATATTCCATTGATCTCGATCCGGGCCATATATCCATATGCCACAATCGTGAAAATGGCATACAGATGCCATAACCCTGATAATAATACTTCCCTATCGACCAGATTATGCCTGTGTACCAGGTAATTGGTCTATCGGGTGAAAACAACCGGGGTTAATGACCTTGATACTGTTTGGATATATTCTATTTCTCTACAGTACACCCAGGTATTTTTCAAGCTCGTACGGTGTGACCTGGATCCTGTAATCATCCCATTCGCGTTTCTTTATCTCAATGAACCTTTCAAAGACATGTTCGCCAAGAGCTTTTCGTACAAGTTCGCTCTTTTCAGTAGCCTGGATGGCTTCCCCAAGACTGGACGGCAGGGAGGCTATACCCTCTTCTTTCATTTCGGATTTACTCATCTTGAAAATGTTCTTCTCTACCGGGTCAGGCAGTTCATACCCTTTCTCAATCCCATCAAGACCCGCACACAGCATCACCGAGAATGCCAGGTATGGGTTACAAGCAGGGTCAGGACAGCGCAATTCCATCCTGGTAGCCAGTTCCTTGCCAGGCTTGTACATGGGTACTCTCACCAGTGCACTGCGGTTCCTCCTGGCCCATGCCACATAGACCGGGGCCTCATAACCGGGCACCAGCCTCTTGTAACTGTTCACGGTCTGGGCTAGCACACAACACATCTCGTTGGCATGTTTCAGGATACCTGCAATGTAGCTCTTTCCAATATCAGAAAGACTGTACTCGTCATTCGCATCAAAGAAAGCATTTGTTTCCCCCTTAAAGAGACTCTGGTGGACATGCATCCCGCTTCCATTTTCTCCGAAAATAGGTTTAGGCATGAAAGTGGCATACAGGTCATTCTGTGTTGCTATCTCCTTAGCGATAAGCTTGTAGGTCATTGTATTGTCTGCCATTTGCAGCCCTTCTGCATACCTTAGGTCGATCTCATGCTGGCTGGGTGCAACTTCATGGTGGCTGTATTCCACCCTGATGCCCATATCCTCAAGTGCGAACACGGTTTCCCTGCGCAGGTCTGTAGCAAGGTCAAGGGGTGAAAGGTCGAAGTATCCACCTTTGTCAATAGTCTGGGTTGAATCGCATGAATCAAAATAAAAGTATTCCAGTTCAGGACCAACATATAACGTATAGCCCAAATTCCGGGCACGTTCCAGGTTCTGTTTTAGTATATACCTGGGGTCACCTTCAAAGGGACTTCCGTCAGGGTTCAGTATGTCCACGAACATCCTGGCAGTGGCCCGTTCCTTTGGCCTCCAGGGAAGTATCCTGAAGGTAGTGGGGTCGGGCATGGCCACCATATCGCTCTCTTCGATATCCCGGTAGCCTTCAATTGAGGAACCGTCAAATCCCATTCCTTCATCAAGTGCTCCTTCCAGTTCTTCCTTGGTTATAGCGAAACTTTTCATGACCCCCAGAATATCTGTGAACCACAACCGGATGAACTTTACATCCATTTCTTCAACTGCTTGAAGTACGTCTTCTTTTGTTTGCATTTCATTACCTCTTGTAGTGTGGGTAGACTATGGCATAGTTCCTATTTAATAGTATATAATATTAACTATAACATTTGTATCGTGTGGAGTCCCGAAAAGATTTCGCATTAGGTTTTACCCAGAAATATTTGTTCAGAGCGTGAAGCTGAATAAAAGCCTGTAAAACCCTCAGAGTAATAGGAATAGAGTGGGCATGTTTTCGTGCATCAACCATGAGTATGGCGCAGTGCCTGCCTGGTTTTAATACCCTGATGCATTCGGCAGCCATTGGTCGCATCTCATCGGCAAATTCATTGATGCTATGCACTTTGGACAGTTCGCATTTTATCTTTTCGTGAGTGTACGGGATTATATGAGCGTAAGGCGGATGGGTGGTGATTAATTTTCTGTAAAATTGAATACGAATCGTAAACTGGAAGTGATTTTTATAAACTATGATTGTAGTGTATTTGAATAGAATATGTGGGATATCCTCTATCATGCGGCTGTAATCTCTATCTTGCTATAAAGGAGAATATTGTGAACACATAGGTTAACGATTTGGTTAACGATTATTTTATATATGCGTAAATCGTAAATTAAAATCGTATGAAAATGGAAGAATTGATTGCGATACTCAGAAAGGGAGAGAGTGAAAAGATAGAATTCAAATCAAATTTTGTAAAGGATATTACCAAAGGAATATGCGCTTTTTCAAATATGGATGGTGGTGACATACTTTTGGGCATAGGCGATAATGGTAAGATTATTGGCACTAAAACTGAAAACATGACCCAAAAAGTATCTGATGTACTTGCAGCAATCCATCCGTATCCAAAAGTGAAGATGGAGGAATTTGAAGTTGAAAACAAAAAGATATTTCATATTAAGGTTAGCGCATCCGACAATCTTCATTCAGTTGGCAATATCGTATATATACGAATCGGTAGGAATAATCGCCCTTTAACTACACAAGAAGTAATAGAAAAAGCTGCAGAAAGCGCAATAGTATTTTTTGACGAACTACCGTCAGATGCTCCAATAAATGCAATATCAATGTCGCTGGTTAATGAATATCTTGAAAAAAGAAGAGCTGTAAGGGGTGTTAAAGGTATGGGTAGTATTGAAGAGAATCTTGCCGCGCTTAAGATCACAAAAAATATATACGGAAATATAAGGCCAACGAGAGGTGGACTGCTCTTTTTTTCAGATAACCCACAGGAATATGTACCAAATGCTAGGGCAAGACTTGTCTGGTTCGAAGACGAGGAAATGAGGCGATATATTGATTCAAAAGAATTTATTGGACCTATATGGAAAATGGTCGACGATATCGAAGATTATTTTTTGAAAAACTTGAGAGTTGTAGGTGGAGATATGGTAGGTTGGAAGAGGAAAGAGATCAGGGAATATCCTCTTGAAGCCCTTCGAGAAACTGTTATCAATTCCCTCATCCACAGGAATTATTTTGATTCGTCTGATGTGCAGATATTCATATTTCCAACAAGCATTCGGATTAAGAATCCGGGTAATTTTCCACCTGGGATCACGGTTGAAGCGCCTGAGCATAAGCCAAGGAATCCGCAGCTTGCCCAGTATATGTATGATATGGGCTATATCGAGAAATATGGATCTGGAATTAATAATATCAAGAAGGCATGCAGTATGCACCCGTTTGCAGAAGTGGAATTCCTTTTGAAACCATATCGGACCGAAGTGGTTTTTCGTAAGGAAAAGAAACTTGAGTTCGCTGAGACCGATCAACGGATATTGGATGCGCTCACAGGAATAGGATTTGCAACAAGTACTGAAATAAGTAAAGTGACAGGCCTATCCAAAGTTGCTGTTGTGAAGCATTTGAATGCTCTCATACTTATAGGAGCAGTTGAAAAGGTCGGAAAGGGGCGAGCTACGCGATATTCAAATGCCGCTGAGTAGTATTATCAGGTGGGGGACGTGTTCATTTCTGGTTTTTAGTAGTCTTACCAGCGCTTTGGTTTTGAATTAATTTGGAGGTGCACTGTACGCCCCTCGCTCACCCCTACCCCAACCCAACCCCCGCGGATGAGCACCCGCACCCGGTATGCAGCACAAGGGACGGGCAGCAGGGGAAGTGTAGGAGGGCACGCAGGTGAGAGGAGATGGCGTGCCTCGGGAGGAGCGTATGAAGGAAGTGAGGCTGGACCTTAGTTTTCAGTTATGGAGTTCCAGGCTAATTTACATAGGTTGAATGAATGTTTTTGATTAGCCAGTGTGAGCTGATCGTAAAAGATCTATAGCAACTCAACGAACTCTTCCGTTGTAAGGCCAGAGCTTTTGATTATACTTTTGAGAGTTCCCATATCGAGAGTTCCATGGAGGGGAATGGTTAGTTTGATCGTTAATT